>Ga0209737_10001393_pt1 | contig 17447 bp, 18 predicted proteins | sample TergutCu122P3_FD_187284 | JGI IMG/M metagenome (GOLD analysis project Ga0209737, IMG submission 187284) | Cubitermes ugandensis P3 segment gut microbial communities from Kakamega Forest, Kenya - Cu122 P3 (SPAdes) (version 2) | ecosystem: Host-associated > Arthropoda: Insects > Digestive system...
TGGAATCACTTAGTAAATACCGAATACAATCGCCGCCTATTTCCACTTTGTCATTGACTGGTAATGCGTTAGCATCCGGGGGGAAACAGATTGTAGGCAAAGTAGACCCATTCGTGAACCCCTGATCAGCCCACAAGACAACGCCGTGATCCAGAAAGCCCGCGGGTCTTCGCCTGGGATCGCGGTGGAATTGCGCCGGGCTTTATACTATATGTCGGTCGCGTAATGCCACGCTCCCCTAAATGGCTGCCACGAACATTCATAAAAGGACTTCGCCGAGGATCGCAGCGGACTTTTATATGTCCGGCTGCCTACACAGATGTACATTAGCGGCCGGTCATTGGCCAGCTGCCAGCCCGGTGCTTTATTTGCCCACATATATGCAGCCAGAAGGCCTTATACGTCCGGACGCGGCGAAGGTACACCCTCTCCGAAAACTCCACCGATGTACATTGGCGGCTGCCAACAGAATTGTCCGGACGCTGCGGAACATCCAGCCGGCCATGCACCCCGGAAAGTCCGTAGTTGAACATTGTCGGCTGGCAGCCGCACCCGCTGTAGTTGCATATCTGGTCGCCGGAGATCGCAACGAGCTTTATACGTCCGGATGCCTCGACACGCCCTGGCTTCTACGTCCTGTCGGTCGCGTGATGCCGCACTCCTCAGATTGGCGGCTGCCATCGGGGCGCAAGATACCGCCGGGAGCTTCATTGGGATCGCTGCGGAATACTACGCCGATTCACATTGGCCGCTGTCGGTCGGCGGCATCGGGCCGGTTGGTTGCCATTGACGTGGAATCGCCCTGGCTACGTGTCCGGATACACTCGGCTAGCCCTAGCCGCCACATAAACGTAGCCAGAAGACCACAGAATGACGCCGGAGATCGCACCAGGCTTTCATCGGAGATCGTACCGGGGCTTTTTATATATACTAAGAAAAATAAGCATATTTGAAACAAGCGGTTCTTTACAAAAATACTTAATGATAGCATAATAAAACAGTCCTGTTTAAAAATACGATGGTGAGGAAATCCAATATGCTCAAAATATATCTTGACAACTGCTGTTATAACAGGCCATTCGACAATCAAAATGATTTAGTGATACGAGAAGAAACACAAGCGAAATTGTTTATACAATCACTTATCAAATACAAGGTGATAGAACTTGTGTATTCTTCAATATCTTTACAAGAGATTTTAGATAGCCCATTTGAAGAAAACAGCCATTCTATCCAAGGTTTTATTGAGGATAACGCAAAGTATTATGTAAGTAAAAATAATAATGAAACCGCAATTTCCTTGACTGAGGAAATTATGAAAACTGGAATCAAGTTAAAAGACGCTTCTCATACAGCTTGTGCTATTATTGCAAATTGTGATTATTTAATAACGACAGATAAACGCCTATGTAAATTTCAGGATAAACGTATAAAAATAATAAATCCAATTGAATTTTTAATAATTTGGAGGGCTTTGAATGCTTAGAGACACACAAACTGCCGCAATAATGAACGCGGGAATGAAAATTTTAAGAGATAATCTCGGAGCGATTGAAACCGAAATTTTTATTTCTAAAATCAGCAGTAATGAATTTGATTATACAAAATGGCGTGAACATTTATGGGAAGACTTAACACCAAATGAATTATTTGAACGTGCCGCAATAGCAGAAAAAAAGTACAGTATACCCAAAAAAGTAAAGATTATATAAAAATACCGTTCCATACTGCAACTATATCGATCCCTAACTTTCAAAATACTGAACTGAAAAAATGACTTTAAAAAGCAAAAAATAGCCATGGTAGACATGGCTATTTTTTGTTGAGAACGTGCCAGCGGCCAAAATCGGTTATTCGGTTTTTCGCCGCAATATAGATTATAGCAGGGCCAACGATGGTTGTCTGGAGAGACCTCCAACCTTAAAAAATGCCACACCCCAGGCTTTCAACCTATGGGGGACAGCCACCCTTTCAGAGAGGCTTCTTGCCACCTCTACCCCGTACTCACCGTGAGTAAAATTATGCTACCCTATGAGATATTTGCCGGACATAGCATACAATGTATAATATCTGGGCTTTTCTCCGTCCAGCTACCGCAGTTCTAATATGTCTTGCAGGGAATCGCCCGGCTGCTTAACTAGATATGGCTACCCCGGTTGTAGTTCTGTAGGTTTACATTGGCGGCCGACATCATTAGCCGGATACCGCGTACAAACGCGCACACATTTCCATGCGCGTTTTCAACCGCGCTGGTTAAACTACGTGATCATGTTTTCCTTTCCTGTTTATGTTGGCCTTATCTTCTTTTAAGTATTTTAATGCTTCTAACTTATTAGTCGTATTATCGTTTCTCCACTTGTTTTGTGAATCTATCCTATCAAGTACCCTTACACAACGCTCATATCCCGATAAATCATTTTTATAACCATCAAGAAGTTTCTTAATCTTTTCTATTTTCTCTTGTGCTTCGTTAATTTTTTCCCGAAGGACTGTTACACCCTCATCATCATTAATTTTATATGCTTCCATATTCTTTTTAAATTGTTTTAACAAATAATTATCATCTTCGAAATGTTCAAAGGCATATTCTTCATTGTCTACATTCGCCGCTATCCTTAATTCAAGCTCTGTAACCAATTTTGGTATTTGTAGCACTTCCGTAAAATGTTCAATAAGCTTTTCAAGAGTGGCTAATTGATCGAGGTTACGATTATAGCTGTCGTATAAAGTTTTATATAAATCATTTGCCTGCTCATATCCGTAGATGCTGTGTTTCTCCATGAATCGTAAATTAAAAAAGCTCTCTTGTATCTGTGCTATTAATTCTTCTTCTCTCTTTTCTATAAAATATGGCTTTTTTTTCTTTCTAGCTTGCTCTTGTTCCGCTATGATTCTACGAATGCCATTGGTATCTATTAAACCTTTAACCTCTAAATCGCACTTGCGTATGTCATTAATAACTGATTTCTCAATATCACTCCTTTGGACAATCGTAAACACTCCATGCTCATCTCTATTCTTGACCGACCTATAATCGTTATCAATATCGTTTAAGTCAATACTTGCATAATCATATGTTTCAAAATACTTAACGTGCCTTTCAGGTATGAATGGTGGTCTAATATGAGTAGAATCTTTATCTCCTTGTTCTCTCTCACGATTCTCTAAATACTCCGTTAGTCTCTCTCTTGTATAAAATTCACCATCACCAAGCTTATAATCACGGGTTCCCCTTCCCTGCAAAGGAGCGGTAAATGTTATATGCTTTAACCAATCACCGTCTTTTTTCTTATCATTTATTTCATATCCAATATATCGCAACCTATCTAAAAGTTCATCATAGCTCCTGACAGACGGTAATAAATTATCAATATCATGTTTGATGGTAGCCCTATTAGTCTCTTCATTTTCGTTTACTTGATTGTAACTTGAAGTGTTTCTATATTCGCTTATGTTGCCAGCTAAAGCACCATTTTTTTTATTTTGAATCAATTCATTTTTTCTATCTGTTGGTTCATAATAACGTTGAACACCATTCTTATCTTTATATGAAAGTAATATCATTTCATGTGTTTTATGTAGAACGCCTAATCCGTATTGCTCACATATTCTGTCAGAAATCTGTCTTATCTTCCTATAAGACGTATTACAGTTATTCCACTTCCTCCCCTCTTGATCCCAAGCACAAATCACAATATGATTATGAATGTTTTCAGTATTTGTATGTGTTGAAACAGTACAAGCAAATGACCCAAATACTTCCTGTGCTAATCTAACACCAATCTCATTTGCAATATGTGGCGGCACTTCGTGACCTTCAAAATTTTGATGCAAATGCCATGCAACTACTTCTTTACCACTCTTAGTCCTTGGCCTCTCATTCCGATATTTTCCCCTACCCTGCTCTGCATAATAATGAAAACGCTTTATTACATTATCTTCTGTACAGTTAATGTAAGATGACAAAGTAAAATATTTAACCTCATCCATTTTATCATTTACAGAATATCTTATGCTATCTGCTATATCATCTCTTAGTTTCCCCTTTTTATCGTTTATGCCATAATGAAGGCACCTATCGGGACTCGTCATAATAGCATGTATCTTTGTCGTTGCCACAAATATCACCTTTACTCAATAGCAATAGTTTCAAATTCTCCTAATAGTTTTATAAATTCATTTTTTAAACTAAAAAAATTATTTTCACTTACAGCACAATTATAGTTCGCTTGATATGCAATTTGATTTATGTTATTGCCTATTCTATTTAACTCGTAAACAATCTTTTTTGCATCTTCTCTTGAAAAATTTGTTTTTCCTCTTGCTGCTCCGAATAAAATAACATTTCGTACATACTCAGACTTTGACATACTTGCTGCCAACGCCTTTTCGTTTAAAATCTCCATCTCTTCGTCAAACAACCACAATTTAAAATGACGCTCTCTTTTTCTATGTTCTTCTCCCATATATGAAAGCCACCTTTGATAGTAAAAAAGTATAAAATAGATAAGTAATAAAGGGCTTATGGAGCCTCGCAATTAAGAGGGGTCTTAGGGGATACTTCCCCTAACAAGCGGAATAATGCTTCCACAAAGTGACTGAGGAGCCCATGGCGACGAAGAAACGAGTGGAGGCATTATTCCTATGCTTGCTAAAACCAATTTAAGACAATAAGCCTAGTTCAAGAAATTCGCAAAATATAGTAAGAATAAAAAAATAATCACGCCGATCAATGCAACAATCTCAAATTTTTTTGAGCCAATTAATAGGCAAAGACAAACGATGATATCAAGCATAGATAAAATTATGTATTTTATAATATATAACGGATTAATGCCTGTATTTATTAGCATTGCAATCATCATTCCAGCATACAAAAAATAAGAAATTCCAATAATAAAAATTATTGCTTTACTCTTTTTCGAAAAGATAAAACGATTAAGCTTTTCTCTCTCATACTCTTCATTTTTTAAATGCTTTGCCGCTTTTACGTCTATACCATTTACCTCGTTAATCGCATCACGAAAAAATTCAAACATTTAGCTATTCCCCTACCCTTATAAATGTATTTCACAATAAAATATCCAAAGCAAATACTAAAGAAGCAATAAAAAGAAAAATACCTGTTCGTTACTTTCTTCTACAACAAACAATAGTAACATATTGATAAAATAAATAACTAAAGAGAAGAACTTTTTTACTCACGGTGAGTATGAAGTGCCGTTATATTTTACTCACCGTGAGTATAACCGTCGATCTTAATTTGCTCACAATTTGTAGGATTTGTTGCTATAATAGAAATACAATCGTTCCAATCTTTACCGCAAAATGGTTTAAAATCCACAATGTTACCGTTGAAATTCATCCTGTTAAGCTCTTTCTGTGCAGCGTTAGTTGCGCTTCGCCCTGCTTCGTCATTATCTAAAGCAAGCATAACAGATGTAAAACTTTTTTCCTGTTCTACATGATAATATAAACTTGATAATTTCGCTGTGCCGCACAACGCAAGATAACAGTAGTCTGTGTAGCTACCCCCCATTTTTAGAAAATACGTCATCACCGACATCATATCTATAACGCTCTCGGTAACAACAAGCGTAGTAGAATTTAAATTGCAACGCAGGTAAAAACATTCATAATAGTTACTCCCCGCAACATCCCCGACATAACTCCCTGACGTGCTTCTGACACATGCAAAATTATTTGAAACGAATACGCAATTATGTTTAGTATCCTCGTAAATCAATTTTTTCGCGAACATATACCGCACGACAGATAAGTCGATATTACGCTCCTTACATAGATAGTAAAATACAGCGTTATTATTTTCACTTTTTAAAGGCAACGCAAGCGTTTTTTTATTTGTGTCATTATTTGTGTCATTATCAAGAGTTTTAACCTTACGTACAGTGAGAGGAGTTGTTTCGTGACGAATATTTTGATGAAATACTTTTCTCCGTTTAACACCATAAGCAAAAGCTAACGACTTTATTGCCTCAGAAGCACTATTATAGCCACAAAATTCTATTGCAAAATCAATTATACTGCCGGCACCTCCGGTTCCACGTCCTTTGAATACACTATTACGCCAGAAACAATTTTTTTCCGCGTTAATTCTTACGCTGTCGTGTTCCCGTAAACTATAATATTTGCCTTTACGCACAATTTCAAAACCCAAGCTTTCAGCATAATTAATAATGGGTATAGATTTGATTTCATTAATATAATCACTCATATATGTTAGTAAGACAATGATAGCATTGATAACAATATTTGAGTTGATAATCATAGCTTCTAAAATTCGTCATTGTCGTCCCCTTTTCCGTTTAATTATTGACATTAGTTAGTGTTCAGCATGGAAATTTCAAATACAGAAATGAAGTAATACTTTTTTCTCTTACTAATTTTTATTACTTCATATTAATTTTTATTAGTTTTTACTACTTGTCCTTTGTTTTTATTAATTTTTATTAACCAATCTGAATATATGTCATGATGATTATAACAAAATATTTACTATATTTCAATCTAAAAAGTTAATCTTGTCATAATATTTTACCATTGCTTCATATATGAAATTATTAAAACGAACTTTATAGTCGAAAAAAGCTGTCCAAATACAATTTTGCATGTAGATAAGGGGGTTCCTGATATTCCTAATACTTAAAAAACTTTCAACAGCGCACTCCAGTACCGGCCTTATACTTTGCTGCTCTTTTAAACATTCATTTATTTGCTTAAAGACATCTGAATAAGAAACCTTGCTTCCATTTAATGACCGAACTTCATTAGAAGGAAGCATACATAAGTCAGTCAATGCATGAACAGCGAACCTATAAGTATCATTATCTTTGTTATTATCAATAAAATTATCCATAAGATCAGATTCTGATATAATTTGAATCGCAAGATCCATTTGGTCTTTATTATTTCTATATTCGAATGGTAATGTCCGCTCGGTAAACAATGTAGATTCAATTTGAGTGTATGGGACAACCTTACTTTCGGATTTGTCGGATACAGCCATTCGAAAGCGATATGTTTTAGAATTTTCAAGATTATTATCAGTTTCACATGATTCAATCAATCCATCAATCTTTTTTTTGTTTTCCGATTCCTGATGGATTGATAGATCTATAGTAGTATTAATAATAGTAGATCTGTTAATAGTAGTTTCCGGTTTTTTTCTTTCCTGTTTTTTTCCGCCCTGTCCGTTTGTTCGTTCCGGTTTTTTTCCGCCCTGTCCGTTTGTTCGTTCCGGTTTTTTTCCGCCCTGTATTGAAGATGAATTGCCGTCAAAGCATTGATTTTTGGTCGTTTGTGGCACTACCGTTTCCGGTTTTTTTCCGCCCTGTATTTTATTTTTTTCATTCTGTTTTTTTCCGCCCTGTTTAGGCTTGTTGATAAAAATTATATTGCTTTTTTTATTATCATTCTCTTGCTCTTGCTCTAACGGGAACCGGTTCAGGATAATACATGGTACGCTAAACCTACCGTTCTCATGATATTGTTCAACAGTTATGTATCCATGAAGCTCCAACCCGTCACGATATTTCCTATATGTCTTGTCGGAGATACCTAAATGGAAAAGTACATCATCTAAAACTGGTGTAACGACGATATCTCTACCGGCAAAGGCACAGTAATAGCTATATAAAACTTTTGAACCGATTTTTAAACGAGTATCGAGCATTACAGTACGGGGGATCAACCCGTACCCATCTGCCTCCATACCGTTTTTTATGTAATAATCAGGTTTGCCTTGCTTTTTCATATCCGCGATGAATTTTTTTGGTCTTGAGACAACAGTAAATAAAGTGGGCAAAAACTGTCCGTTAAAAGAGCGTTGCTGAGCTTTTAAATAGCCGTTCTGCTCCAATGCATCCCGATAGCCATAATATGAATCCTTTTTTATATCTAAATCATATAGAATTGTTTTATATCCCGGAAAGGCTGTTTCACCGGAACCAGCTAAACTACATATATAAGAGTAAACAGCTTTTGCTTTCCATGAAAGCTCAGGATCGAGCATAGGATATTTATACAGTATCCCATACCCTTTAGCATTGATGCCTTCCGATGTCAAAAGCTCTCGATAAACCGAATCGAAATCTAGTTCATCTAAATGCCTTAAATCTACCTCTACTTCCTTTGTGCTCACCATATGTTTTATCTAACTCCTCCATTATTCTCACGGGCAATCTTCTTTCAAAATAAAATAGCCTTTTCAATTTAATAAAAGAAAAAGGCTGTTCATCTAACCTGAAGAAAATTTGGGAGTCATAAAAATTATAAAATTATGGTAAAAAAGCAGAATGCTATTGACTCTAAAAGATGGCTATGGTAGTATAAATAAACGTTGAACCATACTGTGTATGGAGGGGCTTCTCTATCTTGGCGGGTAAGAAGTCCTTTTTCTTTATTAAATTATTTGTAATGAGTTTTTCATTTGTTATGTAGCTTACATTATCATAATCTCACCGCACTTAATAAACTATTATTTTAATATGTATTGGCAACCGCCCGCTGTGTTGATATTTTATTCGCCTTTATCCCTTATCTTAACAATGTCATGTCTTGCTTCATACTGCTTTACGCGTCTATAAAAAGTGGGCGCCGATACCTCCAATGACTTTTGTATCCATACTGCCGTAACCTTTCCGGCCTTCCATTCTTTATAGAGTGATTCAAATACTTCTTTATCTATATCTATCGGCTTACGCCCTTTATATTTGCCGGCTTTCTTTGCCTCTGCGACACCTTCTCTTTGTCGTTCCTGTGTCATATCTCTCTCAAAATCAGCAAGTCCAGCGAATAATGTCAATATCAATCCACCGGATGGTTTTGTTGTATCAACTGTCTCCTTAATGCTGATAAATTCTACGTTTTTTTGTTTAAGGGTATCCAGTATACATAATAAATCACGCGTACTTCGCGCAAGGCGCGAATAGCTCTCAACTATTAACGTATCTCCCTCTTTAACATACTGTAACATAATCTGAAGTTCATGACGTGCAGTATCCCGTCTACTACTAGCCTTATCAAAAAAAACTTTTTCAACACCAAGTTCTTGCATTAATGCTTCTTGCTGAATTATGTTTTGTTTTGTTGCTGAAATTCGAGCATATCCAACTTTCATGATTCATCCTCATACATAAAATACTTTAAATGTATGCTATGCAGTATACTTTCTCCAGTTATTTATGTCAATAGGATACTATCGTAATTTTGTAATATTCCAGGTGTCTTTTATGGGTTTTTTTCATTTGTTTTTGGATGATCCAATGCCCAAAGCTCCTTAATACGACGATGTGTTTCCTGTTTATCTAGCCTTAATGATTCTATTTCTTGCTCTGTTAAGATTCCCGGTTCATATAAACGTTCATTCTTCGAATTTTGTGAGATATCTGTTGTTTTCTTCAAAATATCAAACTCCTTTAATATTCATGTTGATTCTTTTTTCGGTGTAAAATTGTATGATCCTCTTTTTTATTAATTCGCTGTTCATTTCTAATTTCTGTTGTATAATAGTTAAGTGAATGCACTATGGATGTACTCTTAGTTAGTGTATTTTTATCCTCGCATTCTTGCTTGGAAATAATTATCTGACCGTTTTCTTTTTGTGATCTTAGTTCGAAGGTTTGTCCCATGTGTCCATCAAAAGCATTTTCAAGTCGTTTAATTCCTATTCGCTTAGTTTCAATAATTTTTTCTCTTGCTTTATCCAGTCCCCCAATTCGTAAGAGTGTTCTTCCTTCTGACTCTGTAAGATATCTGTAGTTTCCACCATAAATATCAAATTCTTTTAAAAAATTGCTAAGTTGAACAATATCATAATTATTTTCTAAGGACAACTGAGTTTTTTCCGTTAATACAATATTTGTGCTAAATTTAGAAGCAGCCATACATACCATATCAACTACCTTACCTCCTTGACATTCAATATAGTATCGTAACTCCCCAAACGTACCACCGCCCGTTACTACATCATCAACAAGGATGTATTGATTACCTGGCTGAACTTTTCCTGTAAATTTTGGTCGATATGCTAAACGATAAACAGAGTCAGAACCGGTTCGAACTACTTTAACCGATTGTACTATATCCTCATCAACATTCAAATTTGCCATAATTCCGATCATCTGAGCAAGAGATTCGGGAATTTTATTTTTACCCATTGCTTCAACAGCATGAACACCAACTAAAATTGCAGTTGGATATACCAACCCAAATTCTTCGATCTTCTGTCGTTGCTTTTTTCCATTAAGTATATCATTCGTCAACCTATATGCTGCATCTATATCTCCAGATTTTGCTGCGTTATAGTCTCGATGACTCTTCATCTTAACTATTGTAGAAAGCGGTATAACCTTAGTTAAATTATTAGGCCATAAAGCGCCCGGAGACATATTACACTCCTTTCTTGATTTTGAAAATTAATTTTCATAATTTATTATAAAGGCTAAAGGGTGTAAGCTTCAGAAAGTAGCGTATCGGCAGCAACTTTCGGTATCAAAAATGTAACTTATAGGTCGATGGCCGCCAATGTACACATATGAAGCTTTCAAGGTACACATCATCTGGACAAGCAGCCCGATAAGATTCCTCCCAATAGAACGTATTTTGGAATGGCAACCAACGAAGGGATCCGGTCGTATATAAAGCCCGCTGCGATCCCATTGACGTCCTGTGGGCTGAGTAAACGTACATACGAAGCCAATACAAGCTGGCTGGCACGGCTGCCGGCCGATATATGCATCCGGTACGTTTTCAGGAAGCGCGGCGTCCGGATGTGCAATTGTAGCACTTGATATATATATGATGCTGGGGCTGCGGCAGCCGGACAAATAAAAATCAAAAGCCTGTCGTAAACTCGGCTTTGTTGGCCTTCTGGATCCAGGTAATTTTTTCAGTGGAGTGTGCTACGGACATGTAACTGTAGCAGCGCGGCCGCCGGCTGATGACCGACATAAATAGTCGCATGTCTTGAAGCCGCGCCACTAGCAATTCTACCATTTTTTAATTAAGGTAAAAAATAATGTCCTTTAACCTTAACAATATCAAAAGGGAAATCTCCCCGTGTAACACATTCGTTCATGAAATCCCTAATAAATAGACTCATTGGCATTTCGTATTTTTCGCAAAAAACAGCAAAAGCTTGACGAATATTACTCTCCAAGTGATAGCTTACTCGAACACTATTATCCTCACCATCCATGTTCGACAGACCAAAACGAAAAGGCACAACCCCGTCACGTATACAGCGATTAACATAGAGATTCAATGCTTTGCTTGCGGATAATCCTTTTTTTTTACAAAAATCATTAAAACCTTGTTTTAATGTCTTGCTAATACGCAAAGAAAGGTAATCTGTACTGTTTACTCCCTTCACTAGAAACCTCCCAATAGAGAATATCTCTTTTGAAAATATGCAGGGAATGTATAACACCCCCTGCGTGCCACTACCGAATTGATTACAAGGATTTAGCTATATTCCGTATATTACTAAGAGCGTTGATGAAAACATCTGGTTTATTATATTCACGGGATATAAAGCTCATTTCTTCAACAATTAAATCCAATGTACTTGCCATAACAAGAATTGCGCTTTCAGCTTCTTCACCATTATCAAATTTATGTTTTTTATTTAAATATGTATTTAGTCTTTCCAAACACTTGATTATGTCGTTAGCGACTTTAGTCTCTTTTTCTTGTGCGTAAATAGGCGAATTTTCATCATCATTACTTTCAATTGAAACAGCCTCAACCTCATCATCATCATCGGCGTCACTACTCTCGTTTTCTAATATTGGTTTTTTATTAATATCTCCACCAACGACCTGATCATTGACGTCATTACTCTCGGTATCTATAACTAATTTTTTATCATTACTATCTCTTCCAGAATCAACCTGATCATCGACTCTTTTATCTATAGACGGCTTTTTATTATCCTTGACACCATTAAAAACAACATCGTCATCGGCCCCATTGCCCTTATTATTCATAAGCGGGCCTTTATCATTATCTCCATTGGAAATATCCTCATCATCGACTTTATTATTCTTGTTATCTTTAGGAGGTTTTTCGCTAATAATGTCAACATCTGTTTCATTGATCAGGTTATGCTCACTAACCTCACTGCTTTCACTAACACCCGAAACAGCATTTAAAAGCTCATTATGAGGTAGAGCATTGTCGCGCAACGTAGAATTATCTTCTATCAACGAAGCATATGTTCTTTTACCATCCCTGTAACAGTCTATTATTCTTTTGACCATTTCTCGGGTCAAAGTATCCCCCGCATCGATACAGCCATTCAACATTTCTAAAATTTCAACCTGTTCATCAGTGGTATGCGAAGCCATAGGTAGTACGCTTGACATGCCGACTATTTCATCTCTCACCATATCCCAAACAGGCAAGATAACTTTGTTCATAGTGTTATATCTGTAGGCGTGTTGTCTGCTTATACCAAGCCGATCTGCTATTTCTTCATGGATGTTACCTTTAAAATTCGTAGTTTTGAGATATTCTTCATGCATTTTATACCGTCTGCAAAACAACAATGGATCTTTTGAGCTATCTCGCTGAGCATTAGCAAGCAATACATAGTTTCTGACTTCTTCAGCGTTATTAAAACTTTTTATGATGCATGGGAATTTGGTAATACCACATTTTTTTCCTGCTCCTCTTCGTCTATGACCACTCACAATCATATACATACCGTTGGGTTGATCAAAGTTTGTTACTTCAATTGGGTCTATAAACCCAATCTCTTTTATGCTTCTTTCTATGTCTGCTGTATAACTTATATCTTCCTGGTTGTATGGATAGTCTATCAATTTTTCGTCAGCGATCATTTTAACTGTAATCACCTGTGCCTTTTCAGCACTTGCTTTTGCAACATCTGAAAATGTCTTTGCGCTCCCTGCATTTTGGAAATTTTTTGCCATTTTATCCTCCTCATATTAAAAGCCGCTTACGCGCCTCCGTATATCGTTAACAAGATTTTCATATGCCTTGCGGCTCTTTGAAAAATCCTTGTAATAGCTTATCGGCCTACCAAACATAATACTTTCTCGGATGTCAGCCGCTAGTGGTATCTGTATGTCAATAAAAGTGTCATACTCCAACAACTGATCTCTTATATAACGATCAACCGCACAGTTAATCATATAACGTGAGAGAAAAATACCTAATATATTAAGGCTTGGGTTAAGCGACCTAGCACGCTGAACTGTTTCCATAATATCTCCATAGCCCCTGACACTAAACACATCAGACGAAAAAGGTACAATAAGAAAATCTACAATATAAGCAAAACATATGTCATTCAACGCCTTGTTACTTGGAGGCATATCCACGAGAACCCATGTATAATCTTTTTTTTGAATAAACCTATCTAGTGACTCACCAAAGCGTTTTACATTCATTTTGTTTAATTGTGTTTCATCTTCCAGCCTTATATCACTTGCCATGCAATCGACTCCGTAATGCTTTGGAGTCGCGTTTCCTCTGGTTTGAAATAATGCTTTTGCCGTTGCTCTCTCTGGAGGTAATCCACACATAACATCATATACAGTTCTCTCAGGCATTTCAGTATTCATAAGAAGTATATCTGTAGTGTTTCTTTGTTTATCAAAGTCGATAACAAGTACCCTTTCATTCATCTTAGAAAGAACACCTGCTATATGGAACATAGACGTAGTTTTACCGCAACCACCCTTTCCGTTGATAAAAGCTAATTTAATCGCCATAAACATCCCCCCTCCCTCACAAGTAGATTGTTGCTGGGTATATTTATTACAATAGTAAAATGTACTGTATTTGTCAAGTAAAAATTTACATTAATTCCATTTCAAATGCTCACGGTGAGTATTTATGAAGGTATCCCTTTGAGTGCCATAGCAAAACCCCAAAAAACGCCAGGTTATATTTTGGCGCTTTTTAGGGTTCCGCCGATTTCATCATGAGAGTAAGTTTTCCTCTAAAGTACTCATAAAATAATCCCTAACTTCGAAATACATTTCTTCTGAAATCTCTTCTAGATAAAGATTCTGAAAACCATCAGGCCTAAGCGAAGCATGATATTTAAACAGTTGAATAGTAGGAGACTCATCATTGCCATAAGGCATAAGGGCGATAAAATCTTCGCCACTGTATGTAAAGGTCTGTATTATCTCACAAAGACGTTCAATGCCATTACTATCGGTTACAGTAATCGTGAGAGAATCTGACTGTTCTTGTTCCATTAAATTTGTATACTCGTTTTGCATTATACGTTCAAACTCACGTTTTACATCAGAAAGCTCAATATCGCTCATTATACTGTGAATCTGAATATTACTTGCGTTAATACTAATACATCTGAACACCTCAATCACACTTTCTGGACTATCCTGCGGTATAAGGGCTATATAATCACGAGTACCAACAGAAAACTTACAAATGATTAAATAATCCTTTTCCAATCCATTTTCTCCGCGAATCGACAAAACAGAAACATCATTTTCTAGCATGTTATGCCCCTTTCGGTCAAGTCTATTTAATAAATGCAGCTGCAATTAATAAAAAAGAAATGTGTGTAGGATAAAATATGTAAAAAAATTGTTTTGGTAATACAAACATTCTATCGTGTTTAGAAAAAAATACGATTAATGGAACAGCTAAGAGTGTAATGGCCTGCAAATGAGCATTATTACTTTGTAGCATGGCAACAGCGAAAAGAACAGCAGAAGCAATAAAAGCGTAGTAAGGTTTATATTGCTTGAAAAAAAAGAGATAAAAAGCTAATGGATATAAAACTCCATATAAACCGTAATCAAATGGCAAAAAAATTATAAAAACAAATATTATAATTGACAATATTATTTTTACCAATACATACTGCTTTGTTGTCAGAACTTTAAGTAAATACAAAGAAACTAGCCAAGTAAAGCCTATATTAAAATGACCTGGCTTAAAAAAATGATAAGGTATTTGCGATAAAAAAGAAAATAATAACAGATTTTTTGCATATTTATTAAAATTTTTTATATTTTTTTTACGCGAATAGTAAAATCCTCTTGCAATTGAAAACGCGAACAATGGCATTGAAAACCGACCGATAAGACGTAATATCAGTATTTTCGGAAATAAAATTGCCCCTATATGATCAATCAACATGAGCAACGCTGCTATTGCTTTAACCATGCTTTATTTCTCTCCCATATAGCCTGCGACGCTCGATCACTTCGTAGGTATTTATGTGTCCGGATAACATGCGCCCGGAAGCATGTATTTGAACATGGCGACTGGTAGCCACACCCGAAGGCCCGACCGCTGGTGCAGCTGCATTATCTGGTCGCCGGAGATCGCGCCGAGCTTTTATACGTCCGGTCACCCCGGTATACCCTGGCGGCCAAATAAACACAGCCAGATCCGCAGAACAACGTATGGGATTGTGCCGGGCTTTTTTTATGACCTATCGCTGCGCAGGCGGCTGCTCCATATGCTTGAAGTCGAATCGCCAAGGGCTGCCATACCTTGGCGACCACATAAACGCAGTCAGAAGGCCTGCAGAACGCCATCAGGGATCGCACATCCGGACGCTGCGGAACATTCCGTCGGCCATGTAGACAAAAGATGTACATTGGCGGCCGCCATCGGCCGGCTGTCGCTCTGATTACACTGAAGATCGCCCCGGTCTTTATACACCCGGACGCTACGGCATACCTTGACGTCCACATAAACGCAGTCAGAAGGCCTGCAGAACGCCATCAGGGATCGCGCGCGTCCGGACGCTGCGGAACATCCCGCCGGCCATTTAGACAAAACCAAAGGCTCACAGAACGGCGCCGTGGATCGCCTCAGGCTTTTTATACATCCGGTCGCCCTGACACCATTCTGCTGGTTGCGCCGACACGCTGCAGAATGACACCGGAGATCGCCCTGGCCCCCCATTAAAACGCTATCAAACACCTCTAGGATGCACGTAGACAGCGTTTAAACTTGTCCATGATGCTTATACCCTGCGTTCGTAAAATTGCCCTTATCGTGCTTAAATCCATTCGTGAACCTAACTCCGCAGATGTACATTGGCAGCCGCCATCCGGTTGCCAATGACGTAGAATCACCCTGGTTTTATACGTCCGGATACTCCGGCAAGCCCTGGCCGCCATATAAACGCAGCCAGAAGACCCACAGAATGACGCCAGAGATCGCCCCGGTCTTTATACACCCGGACGCTGCGGCATACCTTGACGTCCACATAAACGCAGTCAGAAGGCCTGCAGAACGCCATCAGGGATCGCGCGCGTCCGGACGCTGCGGAACATCCCGCCGGCCATTTAGACAAAACCAAAGGTTCACAGAACGGCGCCGTGGATCGCCCCAGGCTTTTTATACATCCGGTCGCCCTGACACCATTCTGCTGGTTGCGCCGGCACGCTTCAGAATGACACCGGGGATCCGCCTTGGCCCCTTTAAAACGCTCTCAAACCCCTCTCAAACCCCTCTAAGATACACGTAGGTAGCGTTTAAACTTGTCCTTTGTATTTACCGTTCGAAAAAGGGTCCACAATGGACCAAAAAATCGTTTTAACTGGTCCACCCATTTTAATGCTTATTCGTTAGAGGATTTTACCTCCGAACCCCTGTAATAAGTGCATTTGCGGGGTAAAAAGAATAAATATACAAGGATCCAAAATGGAAAAAATTAGTATATTTTCGAGCGATAAAAACAGTCCTTGATGTTTTATCCCCCTGCGTTTGTAAAATTGCCTTTATCGTGCTTTAGATACGTCAGCACACACTGTCGGTCGCGTGATGCCACGCTCCCCTGATTGGCATCACGCGACCGACAGTGTGCGCGCTAATTTACACTGAGGATCGCCCTGGGCTTTTTACGGCCCGGACGCCCGTCATACCTTGGCGTCCACATAAACGCAGTCAAAAGCCGTAGAACGACATCAGGGATCGCGCATCCGCCTGCCGGCCACGTAGATACGGAAGCAGCAAGATACCGCCGGGAACTTCGTTGGGATCGCTGCGGACTTCGATTGTGCGTCCGAAGGCTACGTAGGCACGGCGGTTGGCATCCACGACCGCTGCAGCTGCATTATCTGGTCGTCGAAGATTGCGCCGAGCTTTTATACGTCCGGTCACCCCGGTATACCCCTGGCGGCCAAATAAACACAGCCAAATCCGCAGAACAACGTATGGGATTGCGCCGGGATTTTTTTATGACTTATCGCTGCGCAGGCGGCTGCTTCATATGCTTGAAGTCGAATCGCCAAGGCTGCGTGTCCGGACTCTCCCGCCCCCGCAATTCCTGATTGGCGGCCGCTATCGGGCCGGTTGCCAATGACTTAGAACCGCCCTGGTTTTATACGTCCGGATATTCCGGCAAGCCCTAGCCGCCACATAAATGCAGCCAGAAGACCCACAGAATGACGCCAGAGATC
>Ga0209737_10001394_pt1 | contig 17443 bp, 23 predicted proteins | sample TergutCu122P3_FD_187284 | JGI IMG/M metagenome (GOLD analysis project Ga0209737, IMG submission 187284) | Cubitermes ugandensis P3 segment gut microbial communities from Kakamega Forest, Kenya - Cu122 P3 (SPAdes) (version 2) | ecosystem: Host-associated > Arthropoda: Insects > Digestive system...
AAACTCAAGGAAAAAGTAAATAAAAAAAATTCTGAGATTATGGAAAAGAATAATGAAATATCTGACTATAAAAACCAAATTATAGCTATTAACGACGAAATTAAACAATTAGAGAAACAACTTCATGATCAAGAGTTTGAAAACAAAAATATATTATCTAAATTAGAAATTAACGAAGAACAACACGCTAAAACTATTCAAAACATGAGATACGACCACAGAGAAAGTTTAGTCCAAGTAAAAAAAGAAAAAGATAAATTAAATAGAGATTATATTATCTGTAGTAAATTAAACGCCTCTTTAATCACAGATATTAATCATTTAGGTACACTAAGTTTTTTTGATTTGTTAAGAAATAAACAAAAGTTTATACTTGAATCTGCTATTAAGAAAGAAATTCCTGAGATAAAGAAAGAATTTAAGGTAGAATTAAAAAAATAGTGTTTTTTGCTTAAATGACCTAAAAAGTACCAATACATGTATATTTAAACACTAAAAAACGTGAAAGAAATAACCTAGATGCCAAAAAGGAAAAAACCAGTTACTAAAAGAGAGTTGGCATTATGAGAGATTACAAATAAGAATAGTAATGATGACTTTAGTGACTCAATAGCTGAAATTGCAGAAAAGACAAAAAATTTATTTTATAAGAATTTTTCACATTCTTTTATGAATAATTTAGCATTGTATAAGTCTTCTTCTGCCTTTTCTTTTGTAATCGGTATTGACATATCATAGTCAGCATGAATTCTATCTTCTTCTAAACGGGATAATATTTTACCCGTATTTTTGTTAAAATTGTCGTTGACAATGTAAGTTATACCAAATTGATGAATAAGACCACTATGAGTCTTAATAGCTATTCCTTTTTTAAGCAATAAAGCTTTTGCTGCGTAAAAAACAGCATAATAAGATCGATTAATTGAGTCTGCGTAATGTTCATTATTATAAAGAAGTTTTGAGACGTTTAATAATTCTAGTGCTCTATTAAATGCAAAAACAGCATCATTCATTTTTCCAACCCATGAAATTAATTAAAATATCGTATTATTCATTTTAACCTATTAAAATACCTTCATTTTCAATATTAATGTAAAAAAAAGAACTTAAACTGTTTTGATAGTGTTCAATTGGTACCATTTTTGTAGAAAGATATTCTCCTGTTTCAAGAAGAAAATCCATTACTTTCCCATAAACATCATCTGCAATTTTAAGATCATCATTAATAGCCTTTGTGATGATTAAAATATCTATATCGGAGTCTTTAGTATCTTCACCACGAGCTACAGAACCAAATAAGATTATTTTTTCAATTTCAGGATGATTTAAAGACTTAGCAAAGTTAATAGCTAATTGTTTTCTGTCCACTCCTAAACACCTCTTTATTTTAATTATGTTTTTCATCGATTATTAATAATTCTGAGAATAAAGATTTTAATAGATACAATTAAATTATTATTAATTAATGAATTTTATAAGGAGAGAGGATCTAGAAATGTTCAAAGAAATATTTAATAGAAAACTAATGATTTTATTATCAATCTGCTTAATAGCTACCTTAACAATTGGAATACTAGAAACAGTGCATGCTAAAGACATAACTATAGGACCAAATACACCAGGAGGATTGAAAAAAGCTATTGAAACAGTTAACACTAGTGACACCATTTTCTTACAGAATGGGGTTTATAAAGGTGAAAGCAACACGAATATTTTTAGTAACAAAAGTGTTAAAATCTATGGATTAGGAAATAATGTGATTCTTGATGGTCAAGGGAAAAATCAGATACTGACCATTTTAAATGGAGGAGCATCAATAAAAAATTTAAAATTTATCAATGGATACTCGTGAACTCTGGTGGAGCAATATTTGCAGAAAGTATGTTAACCGTGACAAATTGTACATTTACTAATAATCAAGCAAAAAATTATGGTGGAGCTATTGTAACTTTAAGTGAATCTAAAATTAGTAATTCTATTTTTAAAGCCAATAAAGCAGTATTTGGCGGAGCTATTACTAGTGCAGATAAATTAACCCTGACTAATTGCAAATTCAATAATAATCAAGTAAAAACCTATGGTGGTGCTATTTATCACGAAAGAAATAATTTAATTGTGACAAAATCTACTTTTATAAAAAACCAAGCATCCACGGGTGGAGCCATCGATACTGTTTCTGATTTTTTTAACAAGATTAGAATAAAGGATAGTACTTTCAAAAATAATAAAGCAGGATTTAGTGGGGCTATTAACTGCTTAATATCAACTATAAGTGGATGTACTTTTATAAATAATAAAGCCACAGATACGTCAGCTATTAATTTTAAAAGTGATTTAACTGTATTTAACTGTAATTTTACCAATAACAAAGCAAATAATATTGGAGGAGCTATTTCTGGTGGTTATGATGATAGTAGTTTAACTGTGAATAAATGTACTTTCACAAATAATAAAGCAGTATTTGGTGCAGGGGCAATTGTTAATGGTGCAAAAAAGATTAAAATTACTAATTCCAAATTTAAAAACAACTTATTAGGCAAAAATCATTTTCTTTCCGTACTAAACCAGGGAGGTAAATTAACTAAAAAAAATGTTGCTATCACGCCTAAAGAAGGTACTAAAATTAAGAAAAAATAACACTTATTTCTTCAAATATTTTAAAATTAGAATTTAATAATAAGATTAGTGGCTAAAGTGATTATTTTCACTAGAATTACAATTAGACTATCCCATCTCAGAATAAAAAGCCAGACTTTAGATAATGTAAAACTACTATCATATACACGATAGAAAAAATCATAGAACAAAAAAAAAATGTGATAAAAATGAGTAAAAGAAAAATATTTATATTAATACTGTTATTCTTTACCTTATGTTGTTTAGCTATTGGATTTGTATCAGCAACTAAATTCACGGAAAAATGTCCTGCAGGAGACTTTAGACATAAAACTGTTTGGGAGATAAAATTAAATGGTAAAGAATATGATAAGAATGTTAAAATTAAAGGAAAGTATTATAAAAGATATACAAATTTTTATACAAAAAAAGTCATAGGTTGCAAACATCCTAGTCATCAAAAATATAATCTAATGCAGGGACAACCGAGAAAAAAACCTTTTACGTATCAATTGTGGGGTAAATCTAATTGGGGCAAGAAACCACAATATAGCTATAAATTAATAAAAGATAATCAGGTTGTTAAGGTAACGACTAAAGAAAAATTTATTAAAACACAAACGGTTAAAGAAGGATCTTTTGAAAAAGTTTATAATCATTACAAAGTTACTAAAAAAACTCTTTATGGTAATGGTAAAACTAAAACATTAACTAGCACTCGCAGAGAGTTCAGTTATGTTAAAGACCCTGATATTCCAGATTCTACATCATTTAATCCTTTTCAAAGAAATAAAAATGAGCCTATTGTTGTAGGTGATATTATTGATCTTACAAGGCCAAAACAGACAATTGATCAAGATTATTTAGATGATATAAACAAGATAGCAGCAAATTCTCGAACCCCCGTGAAGACTCTTGATCAAGCTTATTTGGATGAGATATCAGAAATAGCAGCACGTTCAAAATCTTAAAATCTTTATATCAATACCATTCATATATTTCTATATTCCAATATTCTAGTTCATATGCGTATATGTTGATGTTAAATGTTCCTGACGGAGTAAACTCAGCACTTGTAGTTTTTGAAGCTACTTTACTAGTTTCCTCCCAAAATAATTCGGAAGTTTTTATAACGTTTCCATTATTTTCAACAGATATTAACATTTGATTATCCTCATAATTCATTAATGGCATAGCTGATGCGACAAATTTATATTTTCTGTTTTCTTTTGGAGTATACGTAATAAAATAGTCACCATAACCACTAAAAGAATCAATTTTTTTCCATGACGGTTCATATGCTGGAGTGTCAATATTTGGCTTAATTGTAGCAACATAGTCCTCCTCATCATCCACAGGCCTTGTATCTTCAGTAAGAAACACCACAGTAGGAAAAGTTAATAAAAGTACCAAACTGAGAGCTGGGATAATGAATAATTTATTAATCATTTTTATTTCTCCTCTTTTTTATTTATCCATTCCGTACAAAATTTACACTTGGCAGCTCCATTTGGAACAAGAGATTGACAATATGGACACTGTATCATCGATTCTTTTTCTATGACTTGTTTTCGCTCTTGTATTCCTTCTTGGTAAGCTATATATGCTGCAACAATAAAAAATATTGCAGGAATTCCTCCAAATATAAACAATCCTCCAATTAGTACAAAAATTCCACAAATTAGATATTGTATAGCTGCTATTTTTTTATCATGTTTTTCTAATATTATTCCTGCGAATCCTAATAAACTTGCAATAACACCTATTCCAAACAATACAAAAATTGGAGTAATTGATTGAGTAACTCCTGTTAAGGTATTACCGAAAGACACTGCTCCAGATATGGTATGATAGCCAGCTACACATAAAAACACGCCTAAAAGAATTCCTATAATTGCATAAACTCCTGATTTCATGATCTCTTAACCTTATAAAATCTTATTATTTCATATTGTATGATTAACACGAATTTTGTAAAAGATACCATGCTCTAATTTCTCTTATTAATATTTTATTTAATCTATATTTAAAAAAAACTAATATTTATATATAGAATTAGTGTTTTGTTTACAAAATTGTTTAAAATTGCCTGTATGGAGGTAATAACTCCCTGTATAAGGAGGAGCACCAGTATCAAAATAATAGCTTCTTACACTATATTCTGTGCTAGTATAATAATTTTCTGTTCTAGTATAATAAGAAGCTCCACTATATACTCTCTTATTATCACTTTTCCTATAACTGTATACGACTATCTTAATATTATTTGGTCCTTCACTATAAGCAACAAATGTTTTTTTCTGTTTGACGTAGTGATCATAAGTTTTATCCGATATAATTGACCATGAATCATACCTTTTCCATTTAGCCAACTTATAATTATAAACCAACTTACCATTAGACCATCGCGGTTCGAAGCCCCCATTTTTATATGGCTTAATTTTATGGCTTTTATGATTACAACCCGTAATACCCCCAAGATAAATATTTAAAGACTCTACATATTTTTTTCCACCCCTTTGAACAATTCCTTTGTTTTCCACAGAATACCATTTTCTATCCCAGGTAGTTTTATGCTTTTTATCTCCACCATCACAATCATCAATATACTTAGCTGCATTTACTGCCCCTATAGCTATACTAAAAGCCATTATTAAAAATAATATTAATAATATTTTTTTAAGCTTCACGTTATATCACCTCTTTAATTATCTATTGTTGTAATTAGTTTGTTAATATAATTCTCTGTTATCTCAATTGATTCATACATGTAAGTTTCATAAATTATTGTCGGAGTTCCTGATTCCATAATCGGAATTGTAACATAGTTTGGGCTTGATTGTGATTTGGGATAATAGTAAACCAATGGAGGGATTTTAGATATTATTTCATCCGCAAAAATTTTTGAATTAATATCATTAAGTGGAGCAAATATGAAATTCGTTTCTTCATAGTTGCCTCCTTTCATACCTTGATTAGAATGAACATCTACAACTAAATCATATTGTTTGGAAGTAGCATCAGGAACAACAAATTCATTAGCTAGTAGCTGACCATTAAGCCTACCGATATCATAATTATTAGGATTATCTGTAACATCGATCTTATAAATATAATAACAATAATTTAAAGAATCTGATTTAGATATTAAAGAGTTATATAATGAATTATGAACTGTAGATTCTAAAGGGTGGACACCAATTATATAAGCTATTTTGCGATTAGAATTTTCATTTCCTATTGGACCTATAATTTTAACTGTTCCTTTTTTGTTTGAACCTAGATCTATAGTATTGAACCCATTATTTTTATCAAACCTATTATCATCAATATTACTGTCAATACTATCAACAATATCCTTATTATTATCTATAGTTACACTAAAAATTAGTAAACATAGGAAAATACTTAATAAAGCTATGATTACTATAAGAATATTCTTTAATCTCATTCTATGAACCTAAATATAATTAATTTTAAAACATCAAAAACTTACATGCGAGACAAGTGAGCCATTTTTAGACTCTATTATAATAAGAGCAAATAATGCCACGAGATAATCATATCCTACATCAGGACTTCCAGCAGCAAAGATACCTGTGTAATTAGGAGCTTTACCATTATTATCCATCCATGCAACAGTTCTTTGAGCCATGTCAACATATTCTGATTGAGAGATATATCTAGTATTTATGCTACGCAACGGATCATCAGGGGGAGAAAAAGATCTAAAATTAATATTTCCACTTTCTCCCCTACTTTTCATGTCAATTGCTTTAGTAAAAATATAAAGACATTGCGGTTTTGTGAATGTAACTCCTTTATAATCCACAGAAGAGATTAAAACAAGATCTTGACTTTGAGCTTTCTTGTCAAGTGCGACTGCAAGACCATAAACTTCAGATAAAGGAATACTTGAGCTAGTAACAGTAGCAACATTATTATTTAAATTAGGATTATTATTTGCAGTATCACCAAGATTAGTGCCTTCATTACTGTTCCATGATATGAAAGCAAATGCTCCAACAATAGCAATAGCTATAACTAGTACTACAGCAACACCCATTAATAATTTTTCTTTATTTTTATCATTATTCTCATTATCATTAATAACCGTTGTATGAAGTCCCGTCAATCTTTCTCCACAATCTCCACAGAATGTAGCATCATCATCACTGTTTTTTCCGCATTTTGAACAATATTTCGTCAAAATATTAACCTTCCTTTTTTCAATTTTTAAAGGCAATTATTTTTTTTAATATTCACTTAACTTATAATATTAATATTGATCATATTTAATTTTCCCTGAAGTTATAGCTTTGGTCTCTTAATGTTTTTGTTTTGGTCTTTAATAGCTTATTAAAAAGTATCAATTATTGTATCATGGATAAAGAAACTATTGATTTATTAGCGTTTATTAAGGGATCTAAGCATAGAATAAATATTCTCCTATATTTAGGAGAAAATATTAAAATTACTTCCCAAATAGCTGAAAATGTGGATTTACGATTAACTCACACATCTAGAACGTTAAAAGAGTTGAAAGAAAAAGATTTGGTAATAATATTGAATCCAGAAGCCAAAAGATCCCGTTTATATAGGTTAACCGACCGTGCTAAAGATCTGTTAAAATACTTACCATGAAGAATCATGGCATTAAAGCTTAAAAAAAAAGAATGAAAGAATAACATTAAGAAAACTAAAGGATGAAATAAATTATTAATAAAAAGATGAAAAAGCTTTTTAAAAATTAAAATTAAGATTTATAATTTATTATTACTTCTCCATAAGGATCTCTTGTAGTTTTTTCAGCTACCACCTTATTACCTTTCAATACAGAAAGTTTTAACAATTTAGAACTGCCATCATCCTTTTTAGCACCTACATCAACATAATTAGAATTCCCTAAATCCTCATAGTAGCTGCCTTTAGTAGTGAAACCCTCACGATATTTATTAGCACTTCCATATCCTGCATGGAATACACCATCATACTCGATCCTAATCTTTAATGTCATCTTAGGGATAGGTTTCATGCCAGTATTGGATTTCTCCCACTGAGCATAGTATGTAACGCTCTTTTTCGCTAATACTTTTTTATCTATTTTTGTTCCACCAGATTTTTTAGTATACCACCCTTTAAAATCATAACCACTCCTTTGGGGCTTGATGCTAATTGTACCTGGTGAACCTTTTTTCACGTTCTTAGAAACGATTGATTTGAATTTTCCTCCCTTTTCATCCCATAATTTCCCACCATTTGCATCTAACGTTAATTTCACTTCTATTTTTTTGAATTTAACATTCTTACTGTTAGCATCTATTTCATCTGCATTTACAGGCGATATTATACTAACTATTGCTATTGTAAACATTAATAACAAAAATATCTTTTTAATATCCATATTTTTTCCTCTTGTATAAAATTATCCTTCTCATGACATATATTTTAACAATTAGATATTTACTTTTCAGGCAAAAATAACTACACACATTTTAATGAAATTATTTATTATCTGAATAGTTTTATATGTTAGATTAATTTTATTATTTTAAGTTTTTATGTTTATGAATCATCCAGTCAAATTCAAAAGTACATACATTCAGACAATAATCTTGATATGATAGTACCCAATATTATTTCATGAATTAAATGTATGAAAGTATATAAAAAATAAAAATTATCTAATTATCAGAAACTCCACTCTTCTTCCGAACCAGACGAATCATCCCAATTCCACTCTTCTTCCAGACCAGGTGAACTACCTCCACCTGAACCAGTCGACCCCCCTCCATCTGAACCAACCAGCCTATTCACATTTGGATCAGTTGTATTATTCTCTTCTGGAGGTATAGGTGGGGAATTACTCTCTGTGATTACCAAAATGGCTACAATTAAGACAAAAGTACTGATAACTGCTAAAAATACTTTTTTTTTAGTATCAATTGGTCCAACCAGATACAATACCACTAATAACAGAACCAGAACTATACTTACTATAATTACTATGCTCCACATATAACTAGGGATAAGAAATACGGAATTATTAATAATTCCAGCAATTACCGTGCCAAATATCGTAACCAGTAGAGGTATTATAAATAATTTGAAAATGTCCTTCATGAAAAAAATCCCATATTAGTTTATCATTATATAATAAGAGTAGTCATCCAATTATATTATATTATTAACATATGGGAATTACAACTATAAATACTATTTTTGCAGAATTAACTTATTTAAAAGTTAAATCTATTACTCAAAAAAGATTAATACCATTATTTGTTTTCCAAATTATCAAAGCAATTAGCGAAAATATCTCAAATTAGTTAAAAATATAAATAATTAAGTTAAAAAAGAATATATGACAATATACCTGAAAATAATAATATTTAATTGATTTAAAGAGCATATAAATGAAGATTATAGCAAATTATTTTATGATCAAAGATAGCATAGGCTAATGAAAAAAAGGATAAAAATTTTAACAAAATGAGTATAGAAAATAGAGTACTGTTACGATAACAGCATTAAAAAATTATAAAGAGTTATATAACATATAAAAATAATTATTAATTATTAAAAAAAAAATTCAGAAAGAAATTGAAAAAAAATAGTAAGTATGATAAAATTATGATATTCCACGTATCATAAAATTATCGGATTAACTTAACCTAAAATTAAGCAATTCTAAAAGACTATGCTTATTTTTATTAATTGATATTATATAAATGTTTAGTTTATACTAGTCAACAGTATCCTAAAATCCATTATTTGCTACTTTTTTTAAAGTTTCTTTATGTATACTCATTTTTTAATAATTGGGTGTGTAATATGAAAGAAAAAAAAGATATAGTTATGGGTGGAAGAGTGACTAAGCATATGAAAGCGGAAATGGATAAATTAGGAGCTAATGTGTACGATGCTGTAAAATTTTTCTTAGATAGCAAAGATAATTCAGAAATTAAAACATTAATTGAGATTAAAGAACTATTAGAACAAAACAACAATATGGCTAACCAAATAATTCGAAATAATGAAAAATTAGAAGATTTAAAGGTTACGATTAAATTTAATGGAACTAACGAGGATCTTTATGAGTATCTATTTAATAAAGATATAGCTAACGCCTTAGAAAAAACTTTGGATTATTTTAACACATGGAACACTAAAAATTATCATATTGAACAGTTTATAGATTTGAAAAATGAATATATCCAAAATCAAGCAAAAAAATGTAGTTTAGATATAGAAGAATTTCAAGGAAAGTTGTTAGAGAAATATTATGGATTTACTCAAGCAACACTTTGATTTAAGCAATGTTAACAAAAAATGTTAACATGAGACTTTATTCAAAAGTTATTTAGAAAAAAATGTTAACGTTAACTGTTAACGTTAACAAAAGCTTGTCTATATTCGTAAAGTTATTATTATTATTATTTTATACAATATATATATATATATATATATATATCCTTTATTTTTTTGGTTCATTTTAGTGATGTTTTTAAAACATCATGTTTATATATTTGATGAGGTATATAATATCATATGGAAAGGAAACAGCAATCAAGCGTTAAGATTCATGGGAAACTTGTTTATAATGTAGAGTTTGGAGACTCATGGTCTATTGTGATAATGCCTGATAATATTTTAATTGATAATTACCATTCTGGTAAAACACATATCCACCCAGAACCGTCAAAACACTATAAGAAAATATATTTAGCTGATAATGATCTAGATACTGTTTATTCAATTGTTTATGCTCACATTGACCAGAATAGAGGTTTATTATTGGATGAATTAATAGAGGAATTGAAATGATTTTAACTTTACATAAAAAACAAACGGGAAAAGAGTTTATAAGAGAAATGGAGAAAACTCATGGTTCTATTCATGAAATGACAAAGAAGGTAGAAAGGACAAATAATATGATGTTTTATTCTGACTTAGAAGCTTGGAAATATTATTTAAATCATCCTGATGAAACTATTAAAAGAACCACAACTTTATTTACTAATGATTTAGTATTAAGTGACGTTGAAATGAAACTATTGAGCATAGTGAAACATGATAAACCCACTTCTATAAGGGAACTTGCTAAGCTAATGGATAAAGATATTAGCTCAGTACAGCCAAAAGTTAAAAATCTAGAAAAAGAGGGGCTTTTGAGACTCAAAGACGGGCTTAAAAATAGTAAAGTTCCTTATTTGAATTATGACACAATATCAATAGCTATTTAAGTAATTAAAAAATTTATATACTACTTAATGATATATTAATAAATATTGGTGATTTAGAGGCTATGGAGCCAATATTTTTTTGTTGGTTCCGTTGTTCCTTTATATTTTCTTTTTTTATTTAATATTTCACTTGCTTTAGCTGTAGCTATCTTATATTTTTTTAAAGAAAGTTTTAATAACTGTAGGAGATATATTTCTAGAAAATCAGAAGATTACAAGTGTGATTTAAGAAATAAAGGTTTTATAGTTCCTTATGAATTTAATAACGGAAAGTTCATATATGAACATTCCATAAAAAAGGCATTAACAGGTCGTGAAGATGGTATTATGCCAATACTCTATACTTAGCCCGTTATTACTCAAATAATCAATAATTCTATACTGATAACGTAAGAAAAAGAAAACAAAGTATTTATATCTCTTTATGACCTCAAAGAAATTTTGTCCATATATGGTTAAAATTTATTTTAGTTTTAAAAAAGCAAAATTTGAGTTATAGTTCTGAACAACTATAACTTAAAGGAGCTATGATAAATATAAAAATGTTAAGTTAAATGATGGGAAAAAGTTCATATATGAACAAGGTTATAAAAATAGCTAAAAATATTTTGTGCAAAGCTAAAGAGTCAAGATTTAAAATTATCTTGATTCTTTTCCTATATTCTCTTTTTTAATTTATTATCGTTTAATTTTTCATTTAAATCCTTTAGACTTTCCTTAATTTCTTTATCTGTTAATCCATCATTTTTTAACTCGTTTTTAGCAAGTTGAGCTATAGCTATGGTCATGTTAATTGAGTTATCAAGATAGCATAGAATTTTGGCTCTGATAATGAAGAAATAAATTAATATATCTGCTACTGTGCCTTTTACGTTATCTATAGCATCCCATGTTTTTTCAATATCGTCAGTTTTATTCAATATATTATTATAATGGTCTACTAATAATTCCTGGTCTTTCTTGCTCTTTTTATTCCCTTTATTGTTAGGACATCGCTTAAATTCCTCATCAGCTATAGCTAATTCTAACTGTACTATTTCCATGTTAGGATCTAAACCCATTACATAGCTCCTTATGATTCCAGTAATGAAATAAACATCTATCAATAGCATATCTTTAAATAAATCAAACAAAGGATTTAAACCCATGTTTTCCAGTTCTAATAATTTTTCATAATCTTTAAATCTTTCTCTAAAATAAATACTCATTTTTTAATCTCTCCTTTTATCCTGCGTGTATATGTTAATCCATCTCTTTTAAATCCGTTTTTTCGGTAAGTTTAGCTATAGCTATGTTTATTTTTCTTTTAATTCCCTGATAATGTGCATTTTGCATATTATAATTTTAAATCATAAGAATAATGGTTTTTTGTCCACTATATTTAGGTTTAGCGAGTATGCATTTTTGCACATTCGTTTTTAGATTAATTCTTTTTTAACATTAAAAGAATTAAAATAATTAGATAGAAATTTTCCCCATATATGAGGAAAATTATAACAGTAACTCTAAACCTTTAATTAATCAGGGAATTATGATAAATTAAAAAAATAGCTTCATTCTATATATATTGGGATTCCGTCATCGTTAAGCCGTTCCATCATTAAAATCCAATTTTCGCAACCATTTATGATTGATACAATGTCATCAATATTGAATACAATTAATTCCTCTTCAATATAATCCTCAATAATTGTTTGAAAAACTGGATCTATTTCATCAATTCTATCCTTAACAAACTTAAACTCAATACCTTTCTCTATCCAATGGTCAATATACTCCCTGTTTAAGTGGTTTATGATTTTATAAGCCGATTCTTTAGGGAAATATAGCTGGTCATTCGTATAAGCCATTATCAAATCATCTTTGGCAACTATTTTATGATTTCCTAAATCTAATAATGTATTCATCTCTCCAACGTTTAAATCAATCATAAAAATAAAACCTCCTCTTTTTTCTCAACAACTTCCATTTTTAAATAACCATTATCAGTAACAAATTTAATAAGCTTTTTTGCATTCTTAACTACTTCATCAGTAGCTGAAGGGTCTGCAAGAACTGCTAAACTCATGAAATAGACTGCATTGGCATCAAAATACTCTTCTCCGTTAATTTCTTTAATTTCTCCAGGTTTAATTTTTGTTTCGTAATTTTTCATTTTGTTAAACTCCATTTTTTTTATTATACTCTTTAAAATATTAAATAATCAATTGTTTAAACTTATTATAAATAAACAAGTTGATATAGGGTAATAGGTAAATATTTGGGTGTAAATGCTAACTTAAATAATTAAATTGTTTATTGTATGTTAGTAAAATAGCTATCAGGGATATTAAAGAAGTTTTTAAACCAATTTATTAAATAATTCTTGTCTTTTTCTTCTACATATTTTGATTCTTCTATATGTTCTTTTAGAGAGTTAAAACCAGCTATATAGTTTATATCCCCTTTAAATACATTATAAATCCATCTTCTAACCTCTCCATCTACATCGTGAGGCTCTAAAGGGATACTTTTAAAAATTTCATAAATTTCATCTTCAGTTAGTCCGCCTTTTCTAAACAGTGAAACGAATCTAAAACCAATATGATTCATATTCCCATGAATATATCCTGCTCTAATCATGTTGTTTAATAATTCTTCTTTAATTGCAGGGTCATTGATTTTATTCTTTAATGATCCAATTTTAACGTTTTTCCCGCTTCTTTTAACATTTTTATACTTTTTAGCGTGGGCTTTTCGTTTTTGTGATTTATACTTTTTTAATTCCTTTATTTTCTGTTTTTCTATTTCAATAAGCTCTTTTAACTTATTTGAGAAATTAATGTTCCCTGCATTCTCTACATAGCTATTAAAATTTAAATCTACTATTTCAGGATTAAATGATTTTTCTATAATCTCCTTATAAGAATCATTAATATTGATTGGATAGCAATACAATTCTGATATAGGATGCCTAGCATAGGGTAATCTAGCTATTCTATGGCTGGGATTTTGAAAAACTTTTTCATCCAGTGTTTCGAGTTTTAAATTATCTCTGAAATTATTAAAAATGCCTATAGCAACATTATTAAAGCTTGCACAATCAAATAAATGATCTGGAAAAAAGATATATAAATGAAACCCTTTAGAACCACTAAAAACAGGGTAACTTTTAATATCTCTCTCACACAAATAGTTATATAGTTTTTTCAGCTCTTCAAATGGTTTTTCAGCTATTTTAGCAGCTGATAATATTCTTTGATAGGTTCCAACTAATCTTTCTTTTCTATCCCAGTTTTTTTCTTTAATAGTTAGTTGGATATGATCCTTAAAATCGTCAGCAAAGGGAATACTATAATCAAAATCAAAATATCACCTGTCATAAACTCTACTGGGTCTATTACAACCAATTACACTTTTTTTAATTTCAATATTATTCACATTTTTTTTAAACTCTTCCCAGTCTTTGAATCCATAAATTTCACTATAAATATTATTATGCCCTGTATCCATGTTCATTAATGAATAAACAGAAGCTTGACCTCTTATGTTATCTTCTTTAATAAATCTTCGAAAGGTATAAGGTCCCATTATCCTTAATTCTCTAAAAAAATTGTTATTAAAGAAATCACGATAATATTTTAGTCTTTGTTTATATTTAATCATAATAAACCACCTTTAATGTTTTTAAGGTGACTATCATAATAAGTAGTGAACTCGGCTGTTAAGGTTATTTGTTGCTTATTAATTTTAATATATCTTTTATTTACTAAATCCTTTAATGTTGAGTCGATAAAATTATAATGCTCCTTTATATTATCGTTAATAGGTGCAATACTTTCTATTAGTCTTGTTTTATTGGTAATGCTTTTGTTTTTGACGTTTTCAAAAACCTCTTTTTCAATCTCTTTTATCTGGTCTTTATTGTCATTTTTAGTCTGGTTTATCAGGTTTATTTCCTTTTTAAACTGGCTTTGTTTATCTTGTTTTTCGTTTAAAGCTGTGTCATCAGTTTTTAGGGGTGGTTTATTTTTTGACTCATCAGTGATAGAAACAAAAAACTCATCATTTTTTTTATATCTCTCAACCTCTCTATGATGAAATACTATGCTTTCAAAATCTACTTTATTTGTTTCAGTAATTTCTATTAACTCATTTTTATGATCTAGAATAAATGATTCTAAGAAATTACAAATCTTTTCATAAGAATTTAATGGCTTAGAGTTATTTTCACAAAAAAGAGTAATATTTTTTTTAGTCTGTTTATTTATTAATATATTTAAACTACTAAGAAAACTATATAATAAAACTATTTTTTTATTTAAAGTATCAAATGCCAGTTTATTTTCAAAATAAACCACATGATTAGTGTCTACGTTGATATTTAAATCATTTCCAGAGTTTTCAGTTTTATATAAAAAAACATCCTTTCTATGACTTCCAGGATTAAATTCTTTTCTACTTATCAGCCCTAAATCTACTAAAGAAGGTGCTGAACCTCCTTTTATCCCATTTACAGCATTTACAATAGATGATTTATTTTTTTTAAGTAGTTTTGCCAATATATCATAAGTGTACGTGCCTTTTTTAGCTTCTTCCAAATCATTATTACCTTTTTCTTGTATCTCTTTAATTTTTTTCTCTTCATAAGTAGGAAGTAAGTTTATAAGTTCTTCCTGTAGTCCTGTTAGTTTATAATTTTGTTTTTTTGTTTCTTTTTCTATTTTATTTGCTATGCTACTAAAATCTTCAAAATTACCAATAACTACACCTTTTACTTTTCCCCTGTTGTGATATTCAAAAAAGCTATTACATTTAATGTATGTTAAATATCCTTTTATATTTCTGTTATTGATACTTTCAACATTTAAAAATAAGCTATAAGGATTAAAAACTTCTATTTCCTTTTCAATTAAATATTGCCATGCACATTTTAAAATTTCTCTTCCTTGCTTTAATATAATACTAGTACTAGTGTTATATAACTCGTTATCCTTTGTTTTATTCTTTACTTCTTTTTTATGCTCTTCATTATTACTAATATCATCTAAAAAAAATCTGTTCAAAAATTCAACATCTGATATTTGCTTAGCTGAATTATATCGTGATAAACAATACCCTGGTATTGTAAATTTTTCTGATTTTCTATCTTTTGACACGGTTTTTAATTCTTTAGGCATTGTTTCATTATCTGCAAGTGTTTTTCCAGTTTCTATATTATCCTCGTTTTCTTTAAAGTCATTAAAGGCAAAAATATTATAAAGTGGATGAAAATTTTCTGATTCATAAAAAATGAATTTTGCACTAACTATTCCAAATCTATGCACATATTGATCAGGGATGTGTGCTAAAGTTTCATTTTCTAAATGGCTTTTTCCTGCCCCACTTTCACCATTGTTAAATTTATGAACTGGCTTTTTTAAAAATAAACTTGCATAAGTGCGAAAATCATTTTTTATTTGTGTTTCATCGCCTTGATGTGTTATATTCGTTGAGTACACTAAATTATCTAATAATTTTCCATCTTTGACAATTTTTAAAGCTTCTTTTTGAATTGATTCTGAATACTCTTCAAATAATGCAGGATATTTCTTATTCTCATTATTTTTTGAAATTTCTTGCTCATTCTCAGCTAACTCTTTCAATATATCATGATTATAGTCTATGATGTCTTTCACATGATATTTATTTATTTTATTCGTTGTATCATTTAGAAATTCTACAATTTCGCCTGTTTTACTCTTAATATCATTTAACTTAGCAATATGTCCGAGTCGTGAATTTCTTTTGGCTATATCTATGTCTAAGAAATTTTTATTTGGATACTCTCCGCCTTTAATATACTTGTTAGATTCATCAAATATGTCAAGAAATCCTATATAGTAATTTTTACCCTCTTTTCTTGCAGATAATGAGTAATTTAATAAAAAAGGTATTTCTAACCTATTTTTATCAGTTAATATCCATCCTTCCTTTTTTAACTCTTCTGGAAGTTCTTTAAATAACTCCTTTTCAATTTTTTCTATTTCTTTCTGTGTTTCTGTTTCAACGGAGTATCAAATATATCTTTTACTCCTGAATTTTCCTTTGTTTTTATCATTTTAAATCCTCCTTTTTAAAATAAAAGAAGAGATTTGAAAAAAACAGCTAATTAGCGAAATGTTTAAATAGTTTAAACTACATATATTAATGTAATTAATTTTAATTTTATTTTTATTCACTTCATTTTAAATTGGTTTTGTTTAACGTTTTTCAAAACCAATTTTTTTACTATTCTTTTCAAATATTCTTTTTTTACTCCTGTTTTTTACTCTTGATAATACTTAATAAAGTGCATAAGTGAGTTATTGGCTATTTGGTTTATTTCATCCTCTCTTGAGGGATTATAATCATCTGTGCACCTAAGCAATTCCTTTAGAACTTCTTCGCATTCATTGAAGTTTTTAGGTGGTTGATTTTTCAGATTTTTTTTTATTTCTGATAGTTTATCTGATGTAGCTTCTTTTACGTGTTTTTTTCCAGAAGAAACCTCTTCATCGTTAATTGAATTGGTTAATTCTTTCATATCTTTTCTTATTTCTCTCCAAAGATAGAAACCAATC
>Ga0209737_10001395_pt1 | contig 17443 bp, 4 predicted proteins | sample TergutCu122P3_FD_187284 | JGI IMG/M metagenome (GOLD analysis project Ga0209737, IMG submission 187284) | Cubitermes ugandensis P3 segment gut microbial communities from Kakamega Forest, Kenya - Cu122 P3 (SPAdes) (version 2) | ecosystem: Host-associated > Arthropoda: Insects > Digestive system >...
TGATATGGTGTTTTTTTAAGCACACGTGTCATCTTCCTTCGTGTCTGTATAGAGGAAGAGATAGGTGTATTGCTCGCGGCATCACGATAAGAATGGAGACAAATTGGCAAAGAGAACCCCAGAAGAGTCGTGCAGAGCTGCAGGATACGTGTACATACATTGATCAACTTGTCAACATTGATGTCGTTCAAATATTTTGGGTGAAAACTGTGGAGTCTTGGGTTATTTAAAATAGTTGCTTGAGGAGTGACGGGAATGAGAGCAAAATTCGGCGGCGGTTGAAAAAACGGGTAAAAAAGTGTTCATGGCCGACGTTAGGCTCGGCATTCTGAGAAAGTGTCATGACTGTTGACATCTCACAGTCGCACCTTTACCCTACTTGGTCTGGCGGATCGGAACCTACAGCTACACCCATGTTAACTCCACCCTACACATCTGCACAGCTCCCCAATTGGTTACCCACTAGTGGTCAGTTCGCTAACTTCCGGACAGGAGGAGTGGCTAAAGGGTTAAGTTCCCTCCCTTACGGATCCAATTAGCTGGAAAGACCTCAACAACAAAGTGGACAGCTTTCCGAACACTTTGTTCTTAAATTTCAATAACTTTAACTCTTTAAATTTGTATGAGAACAACCCAACAAGATGAATCAAGGTGTAACATTTCTGACATCGGGAGCTACCCGGTTCAAACCTCAGCTGCGGGTCGAACATCTCTAAGGATTTCATGGCTTGCCACAGCCCCACCAGACATATGTCCAGACATTATTTAGTATTAAGCCACGACTGCTTCCTTGCGTCTTTTCTAATCCATATTCACCACCTCATCCTTCGATGCCCTATTGAGTTAGCGTCATCAGATACATTACAAATAATGTAAAAGATGAGCCTGCCCTGTGCACGCCATAAGGCATACGGGGAGAGAAGGTATAGCTCCATTAATTCCTAACCTAGGTACTAGATGGAGGTGATTTTATCCCCGAGAATGGGCTTCCGTTTCCCTATTAAATAAAAGTTTGAAAGGGGCCACAGGGCACTTTTGCAAGCTTTAAAGAATAAAACATTCTCTTGCCCCTGTTCTGGAATCAAACGACGCTTCCTCCGTCGTCCCAATTAAATAAAAATAATGAGTTCTATGCACATCACCTGCTTTAACGTCTAACAACTAAGAATTCCTACCGTATACCTGTATTTAGAGGTGTCTTTGAACCATCAGAATAAACAATGACTCCCCTAACAGTACAGACAGGTTAATTTTACATTCATGTTACCGTGAATCGTAATAGATTTCTTTTTAAATAACCAACCAGACGCACTAATTATCCAAATTTATTCTGTTATAAAACTCTACATGTTTCGGGCATCCTCTCTGCCCATCACCAGGAGTTCTCTACTGTACATTCGGCACTGGTAAGTTTCATGCAGTTTTTTGGTGACCGTTTCCAAGCTGAGTCAGGATGGGACTCAGCTTGGAAAAGGTCACCAAAAACCTGCATGGAACTTACCAGTGCCGAATGTACAGTAGAGAACTCCTGATGATTGGCAGAGAGGATGCCCGACACATGTAGAGTTTTATAACAGAATAAATTTGGATAATTAGTGCGTCTGGTTGGTTATTTAAGGAGAGACGGTTTAATGTTGGTAGCAGAAAAGAGATGTGCCTTATTGTAGGTAGAAACCTTCACAGTTTCAGAAACGTTAAACGTGCTTTTCAATCCAATGATCCCCGATTTCTAAGCGAACATTACTTTTGGAAGGTTTCCAGACTGCTCCCGTTTTTCCTTCTGGTTAGAGCAACATTTAGGTGAAGGTGAGTATGGATACTGGCTGCAATGATACTGACGGGGAAAAACGGACATGCTTGGATACAACCTTGTCCCAGTGCCAAAATGTGCACCACAAATCGCACGTCTCGACGGTGAGACGGTAGCGACCAGCCGCATGAGCCATCGTTGGGCCCTTAGAATCTCAAATTGACCTGAATTACATATATCCGACCGTGCAATAAACACAATCCATCTTGGTTATAAAAACCAGCCAGTTACGACTGTGTAAGAAGGTAATGCTCGTTTGTTCTGAGATCCATATAAAACATAAAAATTCATTTTGTAGGCAGGGCTTACAGTTCCGAAATATTCATCTGACAGTGATATAAAGTCACAACTAGGCAGTAAAACGGTTAAACGTTATTTAAGTAGATAAGATGGGTAGAATATTTTGGCTTTTGTTCTTCGTGTATTTTGAGTCAACTATTAATTGGTTACATTACTCCTATACAACGAATGAAACAGAGTACGACGATTATAAACAAGTTTGAAATTATGTTAGACGAAGTTGTTATGGTCTGCTACAAAGTGCAATATCGGCATTTGTCTGCAACTGAGAAATGTAAGGAATGACCTTAGTGTGAATGGGCCGTACCTTGGTCGTAAATCGAGCCCGGAACTTTGTGAATACGAAATATCCAAGAGACTTTCGAGGTGTAGGAACTGAGACGTGCCGTTTGGTAACAGATTAGTCTAAGACTAGTGGTATTAAATTGGTTTTTAATTGCGAATCCTTTTTTTTACATCACATACCAAAAGAACAGGCTTATGGTTTAGGTCCAAACGATTTAAAAGGGTTGAAGCTTCAACCGCGGACGTGTGGGTTTCGCTGGTGGTAGCGCGTGCCGTACTGATAGCTTAATGTGTGTCATTGTCGGGATGAGTAATTGCATTTGTGTGGCGCTACAGTTCAGCTCGGGCTAAGCGCCAGACTCTTGAGGTCTCTGGATCACACACAATTAGACACACACACACACACACACACACACACACACACACACACGTGCGCGCGCACACACACACCCGGTAGGACGCCTCTGAACGAGTGACCAGCTCGTCGCAGATGCTACCACCTACACAATACAATAAACACAAGAGACGAACATCCTAGTCTTCAGTGGGATTCGAACAAGATGTCCCAAATGTCGAGCGGCCGCAAACGTAGCCTTGGACAGCGCGGCCACCGAGATCGGTGGGATGATTAACAGCTGAAGAAAATCGAAGTAATCTATTGAAAACATGTTATAGAACGTCTTCATATGCCACAAATCTCACGTGGTGTACTGTGGCACTGAACACGGGTCTAGCGAATTTAGTTCAGTTTTGTAAGTTGAGCTATAAACGTCAATGTACTAAGTTTTAATCCAAATAAAAGGCATTTTAAGTTTTCGGAAAAAAGAAAACTATTTTTCTACCACGATAATATCTGCAGCAACTGTAATAGATCTGAATAAATAAGAAAATTTCCTGTACGGCGTTTGAGCAATCGGCAGTTGCTGAGCTCTCTAAACAAGTCTACTGTTTAGGCCGTGAACTTGATTTTCATCATTGTCAGCGCTACAGCTAAGAATGAACTCAGGTCTATTCCAGTACACTACTTCACATTTCGGGTCTGTATCATTCATTTAAAGTGTCCTGTTTTTTAGTCTTCGTTTCTACCGGACACAATTCGAGAAGCTTCAGTCGCCAAAATATTTACGTGTATGTATCTGGAAATTTGGTGCTTTCGAAGCAAATAATTGTAAAATAATAAGCCTATTACCTTTCGCCTTGCCTGTCCGTCTGTCTACCTACTTCAACAATCACTGAAAGAATTTTCATGCATTTTGATACTGGAACGTGACTTGAACTTTGGAAACTAATATCAACTTCTGCGTCTATTGTCAAATGAGAAATAAGTGAAGTAGAGGGGTATGGCCTTGCACAGTCGTGGGCTATATTAGTCACACTTCAGAATATTTTCTGAAAGACTGAATAACACCATGGCTTCTCCGTCGAATTACGAACTGGTGTGTGCATCAGAAAAGAATTAAAACATTGAAAGCAAAAGAGATTATTTTAAAATCTGTTACTCGGATATTGAAACTAAAAATATAGACCACATTTAAATCTTGGCAGTTCTGAAAACCGTTTCAACAACTGCAGCCCTGTCAGGGCTTTACATTTTCGCGCAATTTTACCTCTCCTACAAACTACTGTTGGCAGTTGAGGTCAACAACCTCCCTTCCTTGGCCTTGGTCTTGCAAGGAGAAAAACATCTCACACCACCGACGACCATCGATCTAGCTCAGACCTATCAGGGGAATGTTTTCTTCAGTTTATAGCCTCGGTCAACTACAGTGGTACACCAGCAGGTCCAAATGATCCGATTTCATCTCATCAGTAACCATCCTCAACAACACGAGACGTTTAGCATTATATCGAACGTTTTAAATGAGTTGTAAATGACAGCCCGTCTGTTCCACATAAGGAAAAACAATTTGTGGTCCTCTAGCCGCATTCGGTCCGTAGGGATGCACATACATTTTAATATCTTCGTATGTGGCCTTGTTCTTCAACACTACACAACAGACGTAATGAAGCAGAATATGAACTCGAGGAGTTATACGCTCACATTCTGAATATTTTAAAACTTCTGATCACTTCATATTAAAACTCTAATTACCGGTCTCTTCTAACATGGAAATGTCATAAAAATTTGTGTGACATTTACAAAACCTACATAGCGTCTCAGTCTATACAAATTTGCAGCAGTGTTTCATTAACAGGCCCATTCCTTAAGGATTTTAACGTGGGAATAAAACACATTTGTATTTTTAAGTTAGTCAACGCAGACCAAATAATAACAAACCAATACGCAGACAACAAAGGTCTGTTAGTTGCAAATGTATAATCAGCCTACATAAAGAAAGATATTTCAAGACAACATAATAACATCAGTAGGCCTACCTTTACCTGAGATATGGCAAATACAGGGTGTTTCAAAAAGAGCTTTACAAGGCCGCTTTACAAGGCCCGGATCTTAGTCCCATGGATTTTTTCTTATGGGGATTCGTTAAAGATCAAGTGTTCTTACCACCTTTGCCTGCAAATGTCGTTGAACTCCGAACTCGATTACTGCCGCAGTTGCAAAAGTGACGCCAGAGATGCTACGTAGCGTGTGGCAAGAGACTGACTACAGGTGGGAGGTCTGCCGCATTACCAATGGAAGTCACATTGAACCATAACTACCCGAGGTAAAACTCGGTGTGTTTTGCTACATTTTGACAGTTCAAAACCTTGTGTATGTCCTCTGTATAAATTTCTATAAGCTTTCAAAGTTGTAAAGTTCTTTTTGAAACACCCTGTATATCACACAACGCAGCAGTAGTAGTAGCAGCAGCAGCAACAACAACAACGTCGACCCAGAGTCTGACTATTCTGTTTTAGGTTTTAGTGGTTTTCGTAAGTCCCACCTGTGCCTTTGCGGGAAAGTAAGTTATTTAAAATCGGTCACTGCCGCTTCCATTAACATTCTTTCCCACTCACGTTTCACTAATATTGCTCTCATTTTACAAAAATGGTCTCAGATACTAACAGCATTGCTAAATAAAACCAACAAGAGCATAAATTTTTGTTGTTCATTCCGTGCACAATTGACGTTTAATGTTTTTAAAAATATTATTGTCAATTAAATGAAAATTGTGTGCATTTGTTGGGTGACATTGTGGAAATATTTATAATTCACAACTGCATTACGGTTATTTTAATTGTTTCTGTTTTGCCAGGCTGACAGTCTAACCGTTAAATAAAAGCCAGGGTTGTTATGACAAAAACGGCCTTCAGTAAGACGGAGATTCTTTTCACCAGCCAAATGGACTCAAATTTAGCGAAGAAACCAATGACATTTGGGACAAAGCTTTGTGTGGTGCTGAAAATTGGACACTGCGGAAAACAGATCAGAAATAGTTTCAAATGTGGTGCTGAAGAAGGATGGAGATCAGTTGGACCGATCAGGTGAAAAATAAAGAAGTACGAGTACAATATAGAAACAAGGACGGAAGGAACATCCTGCATAATACAAAAAAGAAGGAAGGCTAAATGAAATGGTCGCATCCTGCACAGGAACTGCCTTTTGCAACACATTATTGAAGGCAAGATACAAGAGATGAGCAGACAGGACGCATACGTAAACAGATACTGAAGGAAAAGACATTGTACTGGAACTGGAAAAACGAGACACTAGACTGCGCAATTTGATGAACTCGCTTTGAAAGTGGCTATGGACTTGTCGCATGACAATTCACGCTTTGAATGAGTGACAGTTTACCAGTCGTTACATACAATGAGCAGATTATGGCTGTGTTTCGTAGGTAAAGTAGATGTTATTGTCATTACGTCAAAAAATATATGAAATCTACTACATTTAATTTACGCGTTGAGCTCATTTAATAAAAGTTTTGTACTATCACTCACTCCGTAATAGTTCCTCTTCTGTCAAGAAGAAATGTGGTGATAGAGCCTACGCTCCAATTAAGGCGGGAGAGGCATACGTCACATCTCAAACCTTATGCCATCATTTCAATGAACGATACGAAGCAAATCTACACGTTACTGTTTTCAGGCTCTCGCCATTATGATGACCCTATGACTTAGGTTTGGCACAATGTGGATGTGGACTGTGTAGCCGATGTTTCAAGAGAAGCTGACTCCATCTTCAGGAATGGAGAAGGATGGAAATGCAACGAATTTCAAAGATGCGGACTGGGATCTTCTTTCTTCTCTTCATATTTTTCTGAATGATCATCTGCCTGAATAGCCTGACTGCATCCCATTCTCTTCACGCAGACCCTGACGATGGGGGTAGAATAATTTTTTGAAACAGTGGCAAACACAGCCAATTCGTACACGGTGACAGCACCAGATTGGCATCAACAGAAATACAGTCGGGTGGTACAGAATTGCGAGGAAATGTCGAAATTCTGACAGGACAGCGGATATCCTACAGAGGTTTTCGTGGCTCTAAACAGAAGATGATCCATGTATATTATCTGGAAATATATCATACTCATTTGCGTCATATATCAGCTGGTGTTATAGTTTATTCATGATCGCGAATAATCCGGCTCGTTTATTCAAATAGTGATTAGATCTTGTTATTTTAAACTGTTACGTGGTAGACTCATGACTGACAGGTGGATTTGTTTTTAAACACGTGTAACAACAGAGACATACATTTTGTCACATGTCTGTGACTGCAGACTGTTTGTTCTTCAGCTTTTGCACCATTCTTTACAAAGGCTGCTAAAAAGCTTAATGCTTTTATATATGTCCCTCTACACGATGTTTCTTTATCACCTGCGCTATTAGCAACTGTTTGTTGTCAAGGTGTTTGGGGATGAGGTAGCCACGAGGCCACTCCACATCCCTATTCATAATACTTTTTACTATGTCCTTTCATCTACCTTTCCTTCGATCATGTCGGACACGCAGTTACAGAAGAACTGCGAAAAAAATGGTTCAAATAAAGATTTGAATTATTTTTTATTCACGTTCTTTGTACAAATGTTTGGTCCCTTCTTTGGACCAATCCTAAAAATGATTTCGCACTCACGCCCCAATATTGGACACACGTCCGCAGTTGTTTCTTTATTTCCGTAATTGAATCCAGTGGCTTTTCGGGCTTTATTCGCTTGAAATTTAAGAAGAGGGCCTAAGCAAGCGGGAACGACGGGCTGGCGTGTTCACTGAATTTCGTCGTTTCATTCTTTTATTCGCGTTTTTATGGATTTGTGGTTGAAAGTCCAGCTGTTCAGGGTATTGTATGTTCTTCATCTGTATTGTTCATAGTGCGTATTTCTACTTATGTAGGTCTGATCCGAATTCGTTGTGTCTTGAGGCAAACGATAATTTTAATGTAACGGTTTTTGAAAGTAACAGTCGCAAAACACACTGGATAAATATATCACATCTTTTTGCTTAAGGCATTGATCAAAATTATAAAACAAAAATGAGTTATGGAGAGGTATTAATAAGATAATTATGAATTTGATAGGGATAACCAACATTAATGTCACCTTTTTTTAAAGAGAGTTCATCCCCGTTGTGTCTCTATTAATGAATTCTAATGAATGTCACTATCAGCTGCATGTTACTGGTTTCAAATAGGCGGGCTGACTGAAGGCCCATCGTTTGACGCAGGAAGTGACAAGTTAATGAACGACCTGAAGATTAAGTCCAAGTTCAAGGCACTCTGAAAATCAGTTTGTCCGCCATAGTGTGGAACACCCAACTCCACGTTGGGGAGTGGGAAGGGGGGGGGCGGGTGGGGGTACACCTCAAGATCTTATTAAACAGAATGAATGACCACTGCTGTCATAGTCGTCTCAGTACTGCTTCCTGACGAGAAGACGAGCCTGTTTTGTGTCCAGTGCCTTGTTCCTTGTCAAATATACAAATTTGTCTGTGTGCGTTTGGAGAGAGAGCTAAGCAAATAATATATTATTTACAATGGTAGGTATACGAGGTATATTACTTTACACTTGAACATTCAGTGTGAACCGCACGGTAAACACACTTCTTCTCAAATGTAAAAACCAGTCAGTTTACGCAGTGGAGAAAAATAATGTCCTGAGACCCATGTACAAAACATAATTATCAGTATACCCTGTAGGCAAACGTAGAGATCTGAGTGTGAAATCTGGTGGTAATTACAGTAAGCACTGGACTTCACAATCTTAATATAAGCAGAGTATTTGAACACCTAGAACCGTAGATCCCCTGGTTCCTGTTAACTCTTAAATAACATCAGAGGTCAGACAGATTGAAAGTCATGTAAAATTTTCCGACCAGTTACTTTTCAGTTGGAAGATCTCGCGAAGATGATAACCCAGAGTGCCGCCTTCTAGGATGTGGCTTAGTGTAGTTTGTTAGAATCGATATCTTTATTTCTGGTTGGTTTTTTTATGAGTGTGAAAATTGGTTTATCAAATTCAGAGGGAAAAACAGGATGAGGGTGTTCAGGAATAAGACGCTGAGGAGGATATTTAGGCCTAAGTGGGACGGGGTAACAGTGGAGTGGGAAAGACTACGTAACGAGGAGCTGTAAGATCTGTACTCCTTACCAAATATTATTCGGGTGATCAAATCAAGAAGAATGAGACAGGTGGGCCATGCAGCACGTATGGGAGAAAAGACAGGTGCATACAGGATTTTGGTGGGAAATCTGAAAGAGGACATAGGTATAGATGAGGGTCTTCAAGAAATGGGATGGAGGACTGGGCTGGGTTGATCTGGCTCAGGATGTGTACAGGTTGTGTGCCCTTCTGAATGCGGTAATGAAATTTGGGTTTCAAAAATGCAGGGAATTCTCTTAACTAGCTGCGAATCCGTTGTCTTCTCTAGAAGGACTCTGTCCGATGCATGGAATTAGTTATTTTTAGTTGGACCTCACATCATAAGCTTTCACAACGGTGCACCCTGCAGGTTCGTAAGCTGCACCAACCGTCACATACATATACACACTAAAATCATGTATCCACAGGCTGTGTTTCATGTACAAGTCCTTATGTATCGACTCCTATTATTTCATCAGCCAGGAATACCGTGGAATACAGACAGAAGAAATTTATTTCTTTAAATAATTCTTCACAAGGGAACAGAAGTTTATTTTAGCGTCACGTCCATTGAAGATGCGTGTGTGATCCGTCCGTAACAGTATTTAACTCATGCCAAACTTATGTCACTGTAAGAAATCCAAATCTTATGCAGGACTGTATATATATATATATATATACACACACACTGTCCAATATACATCTTTGAGCTGAAAACAATAGGCAGCTCAGTTGAAAAGAGCTTCGTGCACTCGCAGATACAAATATTCTAAAACAAAATAACAAAGTAGAAGTCATTTGGTGCCTGTTTCTAGAGTAGGTTCATTTCTGAAGTATCTGGACACATCATGTTACTAAAAGCCGTTCACCGATTTGTGAGCTCTGGGCGGGCATGGCTAACATTGTGTTCCCTTACCCGCCAGTACACTTCGCCTCACCAGTCCCCCCAGATGTCACTTCGATGAGGAACCTATCACTTACGTGACAAGCTCCGATATACTAGAGTTATAGGTTCCCTGCCAGGTTACGGCTATGGACTGGATATCTGAGCAGTCGTCGGTTGATATCCGGCAAGGGTAAGAATTTTTCTCTTCTCTAGAGGGTCCATACCGGCTTTAGAGCCTAAAAGGAATCGCATTAAAAGGTACTGGAGTTCCCCACGGGAATAAACGGATGAGGTGTGAATCTGACCACTCGCCTCCGTCTAGAGCCGAAATTAAGGATCAGTGGAGCTCTACCTCCACTTCCCCACTTGCCTCTGGGGCAAATTTACGTTAACTCTACCTGCCGCCCGGGATGTGACGTAGTGTAGTTTTGTACAAAGGTGCCAATGAAATGAATGCAGCATGGCATCACGTACTAGGAGACAGTGTGATTCACAATCGCCGTTGCGACAACAACAAATCTGACACAGTTATCTGCTTCATAACTAACTACGTCCATGAAGTAGAGTAGTTCTTTTGAAATCAGTACTCGTCCAACTAGTCAAAAATATTTCCGTATTTTATGAAACCCTAAGTTCAGTTCCGTGTTCCCAACCACCGTCGATTGCCCCCGTCCAGAGCCAACTTAATTTTGCCCATACCCTCCAAATCCATTATTTAAAGTAAACTTTATAAATATCGTCCCACTTGTATTTAGTATTTTCAAACAATTCTTTCAGTTATTTCACTCATTCATACTTTTAGTTGTTTAATTTCAATACAAGTGAAGATACAGTTGATACAGTGCAATGCACGTCTGAAGTACCTGCCCTCGTCTCTCCAACCGGCCCCACAGATATTGAGATGGACGGAGGTGCAAGAAACCTTTTCTGTCTGGATCAGTCACTTCCTTTCTCCCCTTCAGTGGCGCACAAAGGGTCAGTTGCGTGCTGGAGTATGTCGTGCATCTTAGTGGAAGAACCGCCCAAACTATGCACTCGCCCTGTTGCAATATCAATCGTGAGGCAATATTACGGAGCGAATGAATGCAATACCAGCATGTTGTGCCGGTCTGTGACGTCGTGTCACCAGTAAGCCTGCAATGGTGACATTTCCGTGGCCACGACCAATATTTCCAGAGTAATAGTAGTCGTCCTTCACATTTCGTCGGTTATTTGGTGTGCTTTATGTTTCGTACTCCTTCTAACGACAGTATAGCAAAAGCAAGTGTTTTATTTATAACATCCAATGGATGGATGATAACGAATAATGGATTGGGAAGTAAGCAGCCTTGCGTGTTTTAAAGTTTTATCGCAGCATTTGGTTTCATTTCATACGTCGAAAAGAATAAGACTGCTTCTGTATTTACTGATGTGCCAACTTACCTTGGATCTTTTGACATCGCCTTGAATAGCTTAGGTTATATAACATCGAATGAGAATAAGATCAGTGAAGACTGAATTGTAAATAGCGTGAAAAGAAGCAAACATCATGTTCTAATTTAAGATAGCCTCCCATTACTAGGATGGAGGGACTGAGAAGAAACGCGAAGACATTTAATCGGAAAAGCCAGTCTCCAGGCCCATGATTGATTCTGGGACCTCTGAAATAGGATATAGGGGTGCCGAAACGATCATTAGGTTGACTGTACATGATGAACTGCAGTTAACATGGAACGAATTAGCCATGGACTAATTTAAGGTACAACTTCAGCATTTGCATCGAGGTAGCATGAAAAACCGCGATAATTTCAGTCAGTATAGTCTATTCCGGACTCAAAATCGGATAAGACACTTCTGAGCGTGAAACATGGGTTGTAAACTCTTAATCTGAAATTTCGATCACTGTTACTTCATTGGAAGACGGAACACAACTTCGAGTACAAACATGTCGAAAATCATTTGAAATCCTGAGAAGTAAGCAAGGTTTGTGTGCTATTTAAGCAGCCGTGAACAGGGTAAAGCATTGAAATTTAGTAGCTGCTTTATTTACCTCCACGTTTAACAAAAGAGAACTTTTCATTTTCCCTATACAGTGTCCCTATAGTCACGCGTTCCATATGACTTTCACAGTAGACAGCGATTTCTTTGTTACACAGAATTAATCGACTGTTCCTTGTAATAGAAACTGTGAGCGTTTACTCTGAGGTATAAACTGAATTTTTAAATACGGTTTAGATTAATTTGAGCCTTAGAGATTTGTGCCACCAACAACTGTATCCAACACCGCAAGGTGCTTGCTGTTTAACGCTCGCAACTAAAATATCCGGTAACAATTTTCACAATTTTACTACATCACACCACGAGATAAAACTCTCCCTGTCCGTTGTTAATCGTCACGTTATAAATACGTGCTGCTTACTGTAACGTATAACGAAACACACATTCATAACTTTGGCACTAGACGAAAGTGAATTTTCAGTTTCAACCCCAGCAAGGTTACCTTCGAATTCTCAGTACACATTCTAGCTGACAGGTAAGCCGGTCGACACTTGGTGACCAAGAATGAACTTCTCAAATTTTTCACCGTACCGCTGTAGGAAGGGCCGGGATAGCGTAGTCGGAACAGCGACTTGCTACGGGCTGGACGGTTCGGGGATCGAATCCCGATGGAGGCGAGATTTTCCGCACCCGTCCAGACCGTTCCTGGAGACCACCAAGCCTCCTATACAATTCGTAACGGGTCTTTCCCGGGGGTAAAGCGGCCGGGACGTGGCGTTGACCACCCACCCCAACTAGCGCCGAGGTTAAAGAAAGAGTAGAGCTATCCCTGTAATCCCCCTCTGGGCCTTCGTGGCCTGTTCTAGGGTGAACTTTACCTTACTTTACCTTACCTTGTATGAAACTGATTTATTAGAAGAATATCCATAATTTACAGCACTCACACCACAACATTTTATTCAAACACGACATTTTACAGAGTAATGTCAGCTGATGAAGTGTGTTTCTTATAGCTCTACAGCCTCCAGTGGGCCATAGACTCCTCATTGTCGAGGCTTCGTGATCACACACAGTCACACCATACTCGGTAGGACTCCGCTGGACGAGTGATCGGCCTGTTACAGAGACCTCTACCTGCCAACACACAACAACCACGACAGACATACACCCCTCCGGCGGGATTCGAACCCGCAATCCCAGCGGCCGCAGACCCACGCCTTAGACCGCAGGGCCACTGGGATCGGCTGCTGAAAGTTTACGTAATAAAGTATATCTTTCTGGGTCCATCACATATAAGGAGAATCTATAATTACTTAATTAACAGTAGTTCTGCCACCGCTTGCTTCCTGGGATTGTAAGTTCGAATCCCGCCGGTGGCGTGGATGTCTTTCTCTTGTGTTGAGTGTTTTGTGCTGTCAGGTAGAAGTTTCTGTGACGGCCGATCACTCGCCCAGAGGAGTCCTAGAGAATGTGGTGGGTCTGAGTGTGATCTCGAAACTTCAACCATAAGGAGGCCTGAGCCCCCTAGGGTTGTCCAGCCATGAAAAAAGGGTACGTAATTACTTTAAACGTGTTTCAGAATTTACAACTGTCCTTTGGCAGGTCATATACTGTATTTCTTACATGTTTTTATATTTCAAAATAATTTGTCATTGGATGGTAGCTAGTAAAATCGGTTGTGAGCGCCTAAAATTCATTGGTGAAAATTTTGCACCATACTGAACTATAAACTATGAACCTGTGAAGGTATAGCCTCAGTGTTTCTTAACCTCGGAAAAGAGATGGAGGTGTGTATTTACCGTCACACTCCTGCCACTTTACTCAGAGACCAACTGGATTTATATATATATATATATAAATATATATATATAATAACTTATAACTTATACTTTAGTGTCGCTATTTTTGGCATATTTTACAGAATTAATTAATAATATGCCGTATGTCTCCATGAATGACTGCTTGTATTTTCCAAATATCTTCAGCATACTATTTCGGCTTTCCAGATAAAAGGCTAAAGATGTTTTCTCATTTCCATTCCTTCCGCCGACAAAAATCAGACAGCGTCGCGAGCAACAGGAGCTGCGGGTTGAGCGGGCCTGGTGTACATCCAATCAGCCAATAAGTAACGTGAATAAATCTTGATGGTCTTGCGGACTGGACAAAGCAGCATGAATCGTGTAGTTGAAAAAATGAAATATTTTGGCTGGAAAACTTAAATGGAAAAGTACAACTGAGATAAAAAAGAAAGTCAATTACGTGAAGAGCTGAAGATGGTTACGGAATATTCGGGGAAGAATCTACCTTGAATTTAGTTTGGTAGTTAATTATTTGGTCAGTCAGTCTTTGCACTACATGAAATTTTAAGTACACAGAACGTTACTACAGGTCATAATGCAGAGCTACCGTGAATAGAATTTTTGCTTTGTATTGTACATTTATGGTTTTATATCGCGCCTGTCCATCAACAGACCAACAAGGAAGTCCCATAATGCATCTGGCAACGGAACGCACGCTCAAGTACAGCAAAGTACACAGGGGTTGCTGGGATGGACTAGAGTTCCCCCCCTTTTTTTTTTCGCAAATCCAAAATGAGGGGATTTGTCGAGAACCAAAAGTACAGGATAAAAGATAGAGATATATTTTGGTGAGAATGACAGAGATGGCAAAGAGGGTGGTTAAGCAGGCAGGGAAAAAGAAGGAAATAGGAAAAAAGCTTCGGGGTTGGGGGATGGTATAGGGGAAAATAGTGTGAGGGACAGGACGGTAAGGGTAGTCGTGGTAGCAAGGGGGAAGTAGCAGAGTTGAAGGGTGGTATGGCCGAAGATTGAAGCTTGTGATGACCAAAGCCTTTTGCTTCAGTATATTTTTTTTCTTTGCTTCGAACGTCATACACAGTAGGAACCCTGTGATGGAAAATCTGGGTATAAAGGCGAAGGGGAAGACAAGAAAAGGAAAAAATTTCGCAGAATTTTAAATTGGCGAATAATATAAGAACTTTAAAAAATATTTGTAGAAATTAAGAATAGTCATGTGCAGAAGCTTCTACGTAACTGGTATTTATGCTTCGAAGACACGTAAATTCCAGAACCACTTTTTTTTTTTAATTATTTAGAGTGACACATCGGCGCTTACAAATAATAACACCTATTCCAAAGACTAACAAGTTATTATATTCCGGCCACTTATTGATATGACAACATGCAAAGTAATGAATATCATTAAAATAATCTGACGTCTAATAATACATACGCAAGGGAATAACTAACTCCATAGAGCACAGTTCTCTTGAGAAGCTAACAGGTTCTAAGCTAATCAGGAAATTAACAGCATTTTATGGAAACCGAAGGTTCATACCGAAATCACAAGAGCACACCAACTGTCCTTATTCTGAGCCAGATTAATCCAGTCCATGTCCCCCATCCCACTTCCTGAAGATCAATTTTAATATCATCATCCCATCTATGGCGCTGTCTTCCAAGTGGTCTCTCTCCTTCCGATTTTCCCACCAACACCCTGTATGCATCTCTCCTCTCCCCCATATGTGCTACATGCCCCGCCTATCTCATTCTTCTCTATTTGAACCCCTAAATAATATATGTGAAGAGTACAGATCATTAAGCTCCTCAATATGTAGTCTTATACACCCCACTGTTATCCCGTCCCTCTTAGGTCCAAATATCTTCCTCAGCACCCTATTCTCAAATACCCTCAGCCTACGTTCCTCCCTCATTGTGAGAGACCAAATTTCACACCCATACAAAACAACAGGCAAAATTATGGTTCTGTATATTAATCTTTATATTTTTGGATAGCAAACTGGAAGACAAAAGATTCCGCACCGACTGATAGCAAGCATTCCCTGACTTCAGTCTGCTGTTAATTTCTTCCTGAATGGAATTTTGATCCTTTTGAGTTCTACCAAAATTTTTTAAATGTTCCACTGTTTCCACAGATTTATTATCTATCTTCATCTTGTGATTTTTTCCTACGTTCTAATCTCGAGACATGACCATGTACTTAGTTTTATCAGCATTTACTACTAGACCAGTCTCCTTACTAGTAACTACCAACGCTTCTGCGTTTTTCTTTATAGCATGTACGCTTCCGCCCAATAAATTTACATCGTCAGCACAAATAAATTCAACGGACAGATTAGTAAAACGTAATTTAATAGTTAATTAACACAGGGCTTTAAAGTACTTCACTTCGATAACAAATTAGAAAACTGGTGAAGTTAAAATTGTGCGCCTCATGAAGGCACATAGGGAAGACGAGGTACAGCTTTGAGCATTATTAACCTTGGAAATAGACAGGAGTGGTCAGCTTTACGATCGGCGGATACGCCCTCGGTGAAAACCCGCCAGTAACCATTGAATAGGATGCCAACTGGCCCCTGTACAAACTGCGAGAAGTAAAATCATATTTTCCTACTCTACAAACAAAAAAGTATAACGACTAGCTATGTGCTGGACAACCCAAGTATCGTCGTTAGATCTCTGGCGGAAGACAGCGTCTTCTGTCTTCCCCCGGGGTGTTGAGTGTTGAGAAAGGTTTTGAGACGCAAATATCCTCGTATTCAACGGGCAGTGGAGATTTGCCCTGGGAATAAAGAGGCAGAGACGTGAATCTGGCCAACGAGCCTCCAAATATGTCAAGGTTAAGAACGGAGTTACACCTCCACTACACCCTACGCTCTCATGTCATGTACGAGGGCCACTTTACTATGACATACTCGTACAACCTATTTCAATCCACAGTGAATGCGTGTTGGGAGATTACATACGCCTTGTATACAGCAAAGATCTTCAACCGACGAGCCGGAAAGGAAGCCATGTGACGTATAATAATATCCAGCACACCTGTGAAATACCACAACCCCCCAATGCACCAACCGCGTATGAAGCACAGTATGACTGCATGTTGCGAACCTCTAGAGGAGCAATCTTCAAAGCCACGAAGAATTCTTGTGAAGAGATCGGAAGGCATTTTCGGAATGGTATAATCATGGATAGATCAGTATGCAACAGTGACAAGACGTGTGTATGGACAGGTCAGAATGCGCTGCTGAAACCTTACATTTGCTTATATGTGAGAATGAATCATAAACAACACCGAAGTGTGAGTAGAACAGAAGGTATTTCTGAAATGTTACGCTTGTAGATACATCAGACTGCATTTCCAACACGTTATTCTTGTGTATGTATAAAAAAAAACTTCAACGACGTATTATGTTTTTGGAATTAACAGACTGCATTACCAATATCGAGCTGTTACAGGGAAGCCACAATGCTTTCCAATCCAGGTGGCAAACCAAGAGACGTCTGGCATTTCGTGGGAAAGTACCTTCGTTTTTAACGCTGCAGTTGAAGGTAGTAGCTTCATACGAAACCTTAGTAAATGACATGACGTTCTAGAAGACAATCTTCCTGTTGTAATTATCTAGATGTAAGGACAGCGCAGAATAGAATAAAAATATTCCCAAGAAAATTTTATGAGCACTTACTGGGTACAATTTTATGAAGCTCTTGATGCAATCCCATTAATCTTGAGGTTGGCTTCTTTATTTAATGAATATAGCATTGGTCCATTTAGCAAAGGAGCACAGCCGTATGTTAAATTTGGACATGATTTTTAAAATTCACCAAGAAATAAGAAAGGTGG
>Ga0209737_10001396_pt1 | contig 17441 bp, 17 predicted proteins | sample TergutCu122P3_FD_187284 | JGI IMG/M metagenome (GOLD analysis project Ga0209737, IMG submission 187284) | Cubitermes ugandensis P3 segment gut microbial communities from Kakamega Forest, Kenya - Cu122 P3 (SPAdes) (version 2) | ecosystem: Host-associated > Arthropoda: Insects > Digestive system...
AGGCACTCATCCCGATGTTAAAACCATCGAGCCCGAGGGCGTAAACGGATATGTCATCGAGCAGATGCAGGAGATGATTCGCGATACCAACCTTGCGCCAATCCGCGCGCAGAACAAAGTCTACATCATCACCCGGGCTGACCTGCTCGTTCAAGCCCCAGCAAACGCATTTCTCAAGACGCTGGAAGAACCACCGAATCGCGTGGTTTTTATCCTGCTGGCACGTACGCGTGAAAGCGTTTTGGAGACCATCGTGTCTCGCTGCCAGATTATTGCCTTTCGTTTCATTCCCGAGGCCGACGCAATCCAAATGCTGATAAGCGGCGGAAAGGTGAGCCAAAAAGACGCGCGCATCGCTCTGGCATCAACGGGAGGCTCACTGTATCGTGCGCGAGATTTTCTCGGTTCGAGCGCAAGGCGAGAGACCCGCATCAAGGTGCTCAGAATCATCGAGCAACTGTCGGAGGCGGATGCGCTTGAGATCCTCGATTTCGCTCGAGATTTGCTCGTTCATCTGAAACAACCACTCGACGAAGTAAAACTCGAACAGGAGCGTCAGCTCGCCGAGGGCAGCGAGTTTCTTTCGAAAGGCGCTCTCACCGCACTTGAGCAGCGGCACAAGCGGGCACTTACTGCAAAGGAGCGAGAAGTGTTGGTGGAGGCGTTCAGCACCGCGCGATCCTGGCTTCGCGACTGTCTGCTGGTGCGCATCGGGCGTGAAGGAGACCTTGTCAACACCGATTTTATCCACAACATCCATAAAATTGCACGCCATTGCGACGAATCAAACATCGTACGCTCGATCAGAGCTGTCGATGAGGCAGAGCAGCAGATACACTATAATGTATCGGTACAGTCAATAGTCGAAGCTCTGTTGTTAAGGCTTCGTGATGAGTTGGGAAAAAGATAACATGTCCAAAGGACAGATCGTTACAGCCGTGAGGCTGCGCTATAACCCCAAAGCCTTCTGGTTTGACCCCGTGTTTTCAACCTACCAGACAGGCGACCATGTCCTGGTTGATACCGAGCGAGGCCGCGAGGTTGGGCTGGTTGTTGAAGGTGCACTAGAGGTGACGGAAAAGCAGATCAAAGAGCTGAAGACTCCGTTAAAACCCGTAATACGTGCAGTTACGGAACTTGATTACGACCACATCGATGAGCTTGATGCCAAGGGCAAGGCAGCCATGCCGGTGTTTCGTGAGCTCATCGGAAAACACCAGCTTGATATGAAGCCTGTGTCCGTGGAGTTTCTTTTCACGGGGGATAAGGCCGTGTTCTACTTCTCCAACGATGAGCGCGTTGATTTCCGCGAGCTTGTGCGGGATCTTGCCGCGCATTTTCGCGTTCGAGTTGATATGAGGCAGATAGGCGTACGCGATGAGGCGCGAATACTGGGAGGTCTTGCTCATTGCGGTGAAGAGCTCTGCTGCGCACGACTGGGCGGTGAGTTTCAACCTGTTTCTATCCGCATCGCAAAGGAGCAGGATCTACCGCTGAACCCTTCAAAAATCTCAGGTGCCTGTGGACGCCTGATGTGCTGTCTGCGTTATGAGTTTGAGGCTTATAAGGACTTCAAGAACCGTGCACCCAAGAGAGGCGCTCTCATTGAAACGCCTATAGGTCAGGCAAAGGTGGTTGATTTCGATACTCCACGTGAAGTGATCATCATGCGGCTTGAAGACGGCAAGCAGCTTTCGATTCCCTTATGCGAGTTTCAATGCAGGTTAGATGAAGACGGAAAGAAGCATCCCTGCAGTGTTTCCAAGGACACTATCAATCGCTGCACCTCCAGCGGCATAATGATGGCGCTGGCTTCGCTTGAGCAGGAGTTTTCGCAGGGTTCAATCTTTGAAAAGGGCGAATTCGAGCCTGGCGATGGGGGCATCGACAATAATCGAACTGTCAGGAGACCTCGCCGATCCAACCGTCAGACTCTTGGAGAGAGTATTGAGTCGATGGAAAAGGATCAAGCTGGGGTAAGGCTGGCGGACACCGCTCAGGCTTCTCGCCCACAGCAACAACAGCAGACTTGCAAGCAACAACAATCACAACAAGCCCGCGCACAACAACAGCCTCAATCTTCAAGGCAAGGCGAGAACAATAAAAAGAGTGGCGACAGGCAGGATGATTTATCATTTCGAAAGCGGAATACAGCAGACAACAAGGGAAAACCGCGTCCCGGGCAGCATTCGTCAGCTTTGCGCAAATCTGAACGAAACGACCCACTCGAAAACAGAAACGTGGATCGTTTACATGAAAAGACGGGCAAAGCCGCCGAACCAGTGAATGAAAGAAAAAGCGCCAGAGGCGATAGAAAAAGCAAAGAGTTGCATACTGAAAAAGTGATCAACAAGAAACAGGAAAAACGAATAGACAAACTTGTTGGTAAAGACAGTGGCGAAGACGATCAGCAGCGCCCGACCGAGAGCTTTCGTCGTCGTTGGCGTGGAACCGATACTCAAGCAAAGCAATGAACTATGAACAGAGGCCTTACCACCGATCTTTACCAGTTAACCATGGCACAGGCTTACAAGACCAACGGCCTGGCCGGTCTTGAAGCATGTTTTTACCTGCATTTCAGGGAAAACCCCTTCAAGGGAGGTTATGCTATTGCCTGTGGGCTTACTCAGATTCTTGAATTCTTCGATAATTTCGGGTTTTCAGACGAGGAGTGCAGCTACCTTTCAACTCTGAAAACATCCATAGGTGAGCAGTTGTTCAAGCAGGAGTTTATCGAGAGTCTGCATGATTTAGAGCTGGAAATTGACTTCGATGCAGTGCTCGAAGGCACGGTAGTGTTTCCCTATGAGCCGGTTATACGAGTCGCTGGCCCGATTGTTCAATGTCAGCTCGTTGAAACCGCCCTGCTCAATCTGTTCAATTTCGAAACGCTCATTGCAACCAAGGCTGCAAGAATCTGTGAGGTTGCCCGGGGGCCGGTGGCAGAGTTTGGACTGCGTCGCGCACAGGGCCCTGCAGGTGGGCTGCTCGCCTCAAGGGCTGCCTTTGTTGGCGGCTGCGCTTCGACATCAAATGTAGAAGCCGGCAGAGTGTTCAATCTTCCGGTCTCGGGGACTCATGCACACTCATGGGTTATGGCGCATGACAGCGAACTTGAGGCGTTCAGGGCTTACGCGCAGGTGTTTCCCCATGACACCATCTTGCTTGTTGATACTTACAACACCCTGCACGGTGTTGCCAACGCGATCACCGTGGCTCAGGAAATGGAGGGGCGAGGCGCCAGACTTGCTGGAATCCGCATTGATTCCGGAGATTTGGCCTGGTTGTCAATTCAGGCACGTAAACTTCTCGACGAAGCCGGACTCAAGTACGTCAAGATTGTTGCCAGCAATGATCTCGACGAGCACACCATCCAGTCTCTTCACGAGCAGAAGGCGTGCATCGACATGTGGGGTGTGGGCACAAAACTTGCGACAGCCTGGGATAATCCCGCACTGACCGGGGTCTACAAGCTGAGTGCAACCAGAAAAGCGCCAGGCGAGCATTGGACACCCCAGATAAAGGTATCTGATCAGGTGTTTAAAACCACGCTACCCGGCTTACTCGCTGCACGACGCTTTTTGGATTCTGAAGGCATCTATGTAGGCGACATGATCTACGATGAGCAGCTGCCTCCGGAGGACGGCTTAATCATAGACTCCCAGGACGAATTGCGCCGCAAGGATCTTACTGGTTTGGAGCACTTTGACCTGCTCCAGCCCTGCCTGCGGAGAGGGGTTCTGGTATGCAAGCCGCAAACAGCATGTGAGGCTCAACAAAACACGAAAGAGAACCTTGCCCACCTGCATCCAACAAACAAAAGACTTCTCAACCCGCACAGCTATCCGGTAGGGCTTGAGAGAAAGCTGTTCAAGCAACGAGGCGCACTCATCCGCCGCGCCAAAGGCCTCGACGACATCGACTGAGCCCAGACGTCCTGGAGCCCAGGCACATGCGCTTGTCATCCTAGAGCACAGACGTCCTGGAGCACAGGCACATGCGCTTGTCATCCTGGAGCCCAGGCATCCTGGAGCCCAGGCACATGCGCTTGTCATCCTGCAGCCCAGGCGTCCCACAGCCCTGGCACATGCGCTTGTCATCCAGGAGAAGCGTTGTTCGTCGCATAATGGGAGAAAACAGCACTAATCCACGCTTTAGTCTATATTTCACCCACATTTCGGTCGAAAAACTAGACAAAAGCGTGGAATAGTGCGAGAAACCGCAAAACTTGCTTGGTTTTCCGTCTGTACGCCCTGTAACACTACAAAAGGGTACACGGTACTCTATTTTTGTCATTCTGAGGGCTTTTGCTCGAAGAATCTTGCCACGAAGCGGCACTGCTTTGATAAGTTCCCTCGCCTGCGGCTCAAGATGACAGTGGGTGTGAACTGAAACAGCTGAAACAGCTGAAACAGCAAAAGGGCAAAAGCGGTTTAATTTACCTTTCATAGCAGCAAATTAGGTGTGCGTACTGTTATAATGCAGAGCAGGAGGCTTTTAGCAGGGATTTGTTCACAATAACAAGGGGGATGCTGGGGAGTGAGTACTTCAAGGCGTCATATTCTGAAGGCGCTTTGCCTGGTTCTAATACTGGCGGGAATGCTGTTTTTCTATTCATGCCAGCCCGGAAGTATCTTAGGAGACAGTGGGCTGAGCAGTGCTGTTCCTGCAGACGATCCCAAACGCGCTAACCCCGGAAACCCACGAGATAATACTCCCGTTGTATTAACACCCGAACAACCGGGAATCCTGGTTGCAGGCAACACGAACACTGCCATTGTTGATTATTCCAACGCTTCATCGGGTTACATCTGTGCGCAGTCTTTCATCCCGGCAAAAACGGTGGCGCTGGTTGATGCTCCCGATGGCTCACGTTATCAGTTCACCATAGAATCCAACGGTCGCTATACCACGATTCCTCTTACGGTGGGCAATGGAAACTACCAGGTTGGCCTCTACGAGAATCTCTCCGGTAATGAGTATGTGGGGCTCTTCTCGGTTGCTGTCAAGGTGGAGCTTGATGACGAGCTGGCTCCCTTCCTGTACTCCAACCCCTATGTCAGTTTCGCCGATGGAGACGATGCGGTCAGGCTCAGCAAATCTGTTGCAGAAAACGCAACGAGCGACGTTGAAACGGTGGAGCAGATATACCTGTATGTGGTGCAGAACATCTCCTATGACTTTGACAAGGCAGCAACTGTTGCTCCCGGGTATCTACCAAACAACTCCAATACCCTGCGCACCAAGGATGGCATCTGTTTTGACTTTGCTTCTCTTACAGCTGCCATGCTGAGGGCACAGCGCCTGCCAACCAAGCTCGACATCGGGTATTGCGGTGAGGCTTACCATGCCTGGATTGAGGTTTACACTCAAGAACAGGGATGGATACGAAAGAAGATTGAGTTTCCAGGGCATGCCTATGTACTCCTGGATCCAACATTTGACTCGGCGAGCAAGGGCAAAGGAGATATCAGCAAGATAATCGGTGACGGTAAGAACTATCGTCCGATGTTTTATTACTGAAAGCAGTTTTGGCAGCGGTCTGGGCGACAGTTTTGACAAGGGTTTTAGCAATAGCTTTGAAAGCAGTTTGGGCGACAGTTTTAACAACGGTTTTAGCAACAGCTTTGAAAGCAGTTTGGGCGACAGTTTTAACAACGGTTTTAGCAACAGCTTTGAAAGCAGTTTTAGAGATAGTTATTAAAAGCAGTTTGGGAGATAGTTTTATCAGCAGTTTAACGAAAGTTGAGAGGAAAAGAGGAGGCTCATGGCAGAAAAACCAACAAAGCAAAAGGACATGACACCGGCAGAGCTGAGCTTGTTTTTTGCGAATCTGGAACTCATCTATCATTCTGGCCTGACACCTGCAGATGGTTTTGACATCCTCAAAAAGGGGTCGCAAAACGACGCGTATACCGCCTGGCTGGACAAACTGTACCAGGGCTCAGTTGCCGGTTTTGCGTTGTCTGAGTCTCTGGAAAAGGCTGGAGCAATCCCTGAATATGCCCTGTCTATGATTCGCATAGGCGAATCAACCGGCAAGCTGCAGGACACCTGCCTCAGCCTGCGTGACTACTATAAAAAACGCGACGAGCTTGCACAGGCCATACGCTCCGCACTCGTCTACCCATTAACCATGGTGTTGATGGTGCTCGTTGTCATTATCGTTTTACTGGTTCAAGCCATGCCGGTGTTTGACCAGGTCTTCAATCAGCTGGGTCTTGAGCTCTCCGGGTTTGCTGGCACCCTGCTCACCATAGGGCAGGTTCTGCGTTCATCCGCACTGTATATCACCGGAGTTCTGGTCGCCATCATCGTCGTCCTGTTGATCATACGCATTACTCCTGCAGGCAAAGGCTTTTTCAACATGCTGTATGAGAAGGGGCCGGTTGTCAGCGACATCTCGTTCAAGCTTTCGCTGCAGCGTTTTGCCTTCGCAATGTCAACGATGCTGAGAAGCGGTTTGGACACAGATGCATCGCTCAAGCTCGCAGAAACCCTGATTGAAAACTCCAGGGTGGGCGAGAAGGTTTCGCTGATACGCAAAAGCATACAGGAAAACAAAGGCTTCAAGGCATCCATTGAAGAGAGCAAGCTCTTTCCTCCCGAGGAGATGACTCTGCTTTCCATGGGGTTTCGGGTAGGCGCTGACGCACAGGTTTTCGAGCAGGTGGGAAACTCCATTGCGGCTTCCACCGAGCGCAAGCTTGAGCGCATCATCGGAGCGATAGAGCCCGCACTTGTTGGATTCATGTGTGTGCTGGTAGGCATCATCCTGTTATCGGTCATGCTTCCGCTGCTTGGCGTACTGAGTAATATCTGATTCGTATACGAGAACAGAGAGAATCCACGAAGCTCATGAAATCATTCGGACAAAAACCACTCATCATCCGCATCATCAGGTCGAGAGTGTTTTGGGCGCTGGTCTTTGTGGTAGCCGTAGTAGGTATCCTGGGCTTAAGCCAGGCCAGGCTCAGCGACAGGGTGCTTGACACGCAAGGCCAGTTTGTTGCCGACAATGTGAGACGCAGCGCAATTGTGTGCTATTCGATAGAGGGAAGCTTTCCGAGCACACAAGAGGGAGTCAAGTATCTTGAGGACAACTACGGACTGGTTATAGACCACAAACGCTACATCGTCTATTACGAGTCGCTGGGGGATAACATCATTCCGCAGATACGGGTTTTTCCCATTCCGCAATCATCTCCGCTTGATGACATTGCCGACATCCTTGGTATTCCACGAGGAGGCAGGTAGGCGATGAAGACCAAACGACATTCGCTTGACCTCGTAGTTGTTGTTGCGCTGTTTTGCCTGTACACGGGCAGCGCCTTGATTCTGTGCGCCATCGGAGTTCAGGTCTACCGCGACACGGCAGATACCATGCGAAGAAACTTTGATGACCGCACCAGCATTCTGTATATTTCGGAGAAGGTCAGACATTACGACGGGGAAGACAGCATTCGGATCGACAAGTTCAAGGGCTCCGATGCGCTGGTGTTAGTCGAGAAGAGAAACGACAGGGTGTTGGAAACCTGGTTGTTTGTGCAGGATGGAGTGCTGTATGAGGGGCTCTTCAGCCAGGGGACAGTTCCCGATATAAAGCTTTGCCAGGCGATTCTGCCGATGCAGTCGATGGAGGTACGGATGCTGGCGGCATCGGGCTCGGGCGGCTCGGGCGGCGGCTCGGGCGGCACAGGCGGCGGCTCGGGCGGCTCGGGTGGCAGCTCGGGTGGCGGCGGTGCGGGCAGCTCGGCAAACGGCCAACTTATCAGCATCTCCTTTGTTGCAACCAACGGTGAAACCAACAGCATCGAGCTGTGGTTGCGCTCTGCAGGAAAGCCGGGTGCCTGATGGCTGTTTACAAGGCAACAAGCTCACGCAGCTTTTTTCTGGAACTGGTGCTTGACATTCTCATCTTTACTATTTGCGCTCTTATCTGCCTGCAGGTCTTTGCACAGGCTCATCTCGAAAGCTCCCGAAGCGCCGCGCAATCGCAATTGGGCATTGAAGCCGTGAGGGTAGCTGAGCTCTTCAAGGCAGGCAACACCGACACGAATTCTCTGGCTGTTTTGCTGGAGGCTGAACGAGACGGCAATACCCTCAGCTGGTACTACAGCAAGGATCTTGATGCAGTCACAAAAGGAGAGGCATTTTACACACTTACCTGTGTGATTGATGATTCGCAGGTTGTCAAGCTGGCGAAGATTACATTAAGCGAGGGGCCGTTGCAGTTGCTGGAGTTTGAAGTGAGCACTTACAGCCTGAGGGGAGGTGGCGGCACATGAGTTCTGGAAGCAGACCCCGTACAGCAATCGGCACTGGAATCACCACACTTGTAACCATCATTGTTGCCGTATTGCTCACCACATTTTCTGTACTCACACTGGTGACCGCACGTGCTGATTTGCGTCTTTCAAACAAAGCTATCGAATCAACACAGAGCTACTATGCGGCCGACAGCCAGGCTGAACAATGGCTGGCAAAGCTCGATGCCTTCACAGCCGGGAGCCACGCAGACCTCGCCGGAGCTCTCAGGACAGCCGGTTATCGAGTAAGCATAATGGGAGATGGGCGCATTCTCGTCACCGAATCGTTTTCCATTGACGGCAAGCGAGATCTGGTTGTTGAAGCCGCCATCGACACCAGCGGTAGAATAGACGTACTTGTCTGGAAGACGGTGTCGAAGCGATAAAGCGCTACGTCACCAGGTATACTGGGACTGTCATCCCGAGAGCATTTGCCCTCCTGTCATCCTGAGGACACTTGCCCTCCTGTAAACCCGAGGACACTTGCCCTCCTGTCATCCCGAGAGCATTTGCCCTCCTGTCATCCTGAGGGCTTTAGCCCGAAGGATCTTTACTGTAGGTTCTTTCGAGGGGAGAAAGCTGATGAACACACAGGAACTGCTCACCAGCATGGTCAAGATGGGGATAGCTGACGTCTTTGTCATTACCGGCAGACCTATCAGTTACAAACAGGGAAGCGTCGTCAGCCCCTTTGATGACAAGACCCTCACTCCGCAGGATACCCAGGAGATTATCGAGCAGATATATGCTCTGGCAAACAACCGTCCCATGGAGCGTTTTCTCGAGCTTGGTGACGACGACTTTTCCTTTGCCATCAAGGGTGTCTCACGCTTTCGGGTCAATACCTACCGACAACGCGGCTCGCTGGCTGCGGTTATCCGCGTGGTTTCCTTCGATTTACCCAAGCCCGAAGACCTGTCGATTCCTCCCGGTGTTTTAGAGTATGCCAATCTGCGTCGCGGTCTGGTTTTGGTAACCGGCCCTGCTGGGTCGGGCAAAACAACAACGCTTGCCATGATAATCGACCGTATCAATAAAACGAGAAGCGCACATATCATCACGCTTGAAAACCCCATCGAGTTTTTGCATCGGCATGAGATGAGTCTGGTAAGCCAGCGCGAAATCAACATCGACACCACTTCCTATGCTGTGGCTCTGAAGGCAACACTCAGGCAAAGCCCAAACGTCATCCTCATTGGCGAGCTTCGAGATGCTGAGACGATATCGATAGCCATGACAGCAGCTGAGACCGGGCATCTCGTGCTGTCTACGCTGCACACCCTCGGGGCAACCAATACCGTGGATCGTCTGGTGGATTCGTTTTCGCCCACGCAGCAGGGGCAGGTACGCATGCAGCTTTCGATGGTTTTGGAAGCCGTGGTCTCGATGCAGCTGATACCGCGTATCGATGGTGGTTTGGCGCCTGCATTCGAAATCATGCAGTGTAACTCTGCGATTAAGAACCTTATTAGAGAGGGAAGAACACATCAGATTCCCGCAGTGATAAACACCAGTGCTGATGAGGGTATGGTGGGAATGGATTCGAGCCTGCTTGACCTATACCGAAAAGGCCTGATTTCTCGCGAGAATATGCTCACCCACGCCTTTGCCCCCGAATCCCTGGAGAAGATGATTTCACTTTAAGTCAACAGGGAGCGCAGCTTGAGCTCAATCTGCTCATATTTGAAGAAGGTCACAAGCTGTCTGAGCTCTTCGACGAGCCTGGGTTCAGAGCGGTATTGAGACTTATCCAACTCTTCAACAACTGTCTTCATGGTCTCAATGTCGAAGCTCAGTGTGGCCTCAAGCAGTTTTTCCAATAGAGCCCTGTCAGGTTTATCGAGTGTTGGACGCGTTTGTGCCGAGCTGGTGTCTGGCTTATTCTCGCCACCCTGTTCAACGACTTTAATAAGCTGCCGAAGTTTATCTATCAACACATAAGCATGCTCAACTACCAGCGGGTTATCTCGCTGTATGGTCTCCCAATCTGAAGACTTGGCAGCCATCTCAAGCGCTTTTGCCTCGTCGCCAAGCGCAACAGCGCTGATGCCATAGCAACTACCTTTCAGGCCATGTATGCGTATACTGTAATCAGGTATGGTCTCGGGAGTAACCTCAGTAAGCGCCTCAAGTATCTCGGGTGTGCTTGCAACAAAGGCCTTGAGTATGCGCAGGTAAATCGAAGACATATTCGAGAAACGGTTAAACCCATCCGCGTAGTCAACGCCTTCAATGGGGTTTCGATAAAACAATTCAATTATCTGTTCGTTACTTAGTGGCATATCAAAATCCTTTCGTCTGTGTTCATGTCATAAATAATATGCTCTGTTCGGCAAGCATTTCTTTGCAGCTATCAGGCAAAAAAGTTAAAAATGTTTTTCGAGGTAAAGGTCTTTTTCTCAACTACAACCTCTTCGAATTCTTTTTCCAGTTGTTTTACCACTTCAACCAGATAGGGGTCGAAATGCCTGCCGGCGTTCTCATAAACGAATTCGAAGGCTTTTTCTGTTGGCCATGCTTCCTTGTAGGGTCTTGGTGAGGTGAGCGCATCGAAAACATCAACAACCGTAGCAATGCGTGCGCTGAGAGGAATACTGGTTCCGCAAACGCCATAGGGGTATCCGCTCCCGTCCCATTTTTCATGATGCCCCAGAGCAATCTCGTTTGCTGTGAAGAGCAGACTGTCGTCTCCCAACTTGTCTATGGCATGCTGTAGCATCTGAGATCCAAGCTGAGGATGGGTTTTGATAACCTTCATTTCCTCCTCGGTCAGCTTATCGTTTTTGAGCAGGATGCCGTCGGGCATGCCAATCTTGCCAAGGTCGTGCAGTATTACCGAATCGATAATGTCTTCTCCGTATTGATCGGTGATTGCATAGTCCCCAAACGGATGCTCCAGCAAGTATTGCACGATAGCTCTGGTGAACAGGACAACGCACTCCATGTGGGTGCCTGTCTCGTGGTCACGCATATCTGAGGCAATTGCCAGCAGGTCAAGCGTGATTTTGTCGCGATTCTTAAGCTTCACATTGAGCGCAACCAGCTCTGCTGTTCTCTGGTCTACAAGCTCTTCCAGGTGGTTACGGTGGTTTTGAAGCTCGAGTTGGAGTCTTACCCGCGTAAGCAGAGAGCTCGGCTTAAACGGCTTGAGAAGATAGTCCATGGCTCCGATTTCAAGTGCACTGACTTCATCAGCGCCGTCATTTGAGCCTGTGAGAAAAATAACCGGTATATCCTCAGTTTTGGGATTGTTCTGCAGAATTCGCAAAAGCTCCAAACCGGTCATAGTAGGCATGTTGTGATCAAGAAGTATAAGATCCGCAGCGTTTTCCCTGAGATAAGCAAGTGCATCTTCGCCGGAGCTGAACGGTCTTACTACATACTCGTGCCTGAGTACTTCATACACAGAGTTAAGGATGACAGGATCGTCATCGATGGTGAGTACAACCTGTTTGCTGGTATTGGTAGCCATAGAGAAAAGCCCCCTTGATACTCTTGCAGAACTGTTATGGCCAGAAAAAGCCTTTTGCCCTGCCTGATAGTCAATTTCACAGCTATCAGTATACATGCAATCATTTTGCTGGTCACAAGGCAAAAATGCCGTTTATCCCGACAAATGGCCGTGTCTTCCCACATGTGCCCTTATCCCGCCCAATTGCCATTGCAAAATACCGCGACTTCTATGCCGTCTTTTTTGATACCAATTATGCTCATGTCTTTCGTGCCGATCATGAAGTCCACATGTGTGGCACTCTTGTTCACCCCACAAGAAACAAGCTCCTCTTCATCCATGCTCTGACCACCCTCGAGGCAATCAGGAAAACCCTGGCCGATCGCCAGGTGACAGGAGGCATTCTCATCATATAGGGTGTTGTAATACAGAATGCCACTCTGCTGGATAGGCGAAGACCAGGGCACGAGCGCACACTCACCGAGACGGGCAGCGTGTTCGTCGACGGTAAATATCGCCTCAAGCACATCTTGTCCAACCCTTGCCGTGCAATCGACAGCCTTACCGTCTTTGAATATGATGGAAAAATCCTCAATAGGACACCCATGGTGAATCAGTGGCATGCTGGAGAAGACTATTCCATCTGCTCGAAGCCTGTCGGGAGTGGTGAAAACCTCCTCGGTGGGCATGTTGGGGAAAAACTCCCAGCCATCTACAGTCACATCGCCGCCACCCTGCCAGATGCCCTTCTCGTTGAGCCCGACGATGAGGTCGGTGCCGAGGCTGCTGGTAAAACGCAGGCTGTCGAAGCGTTGTGCATTGAGCCACTGCTTACGCTCGTTGAAGCTTTTGCGGTGCTCCTCCCATGCTTTTTGGGGATCTTTTGCATCAAGGCGCATGGCCTTGAAAATTGCCTCCCAGAGTTTGCCCGTAGCCTCATCCGCAGGCAAGCTGGGAAAAACCTTGCTCGCCCAACCGGGCGCCGCAGCTCCCACGATGCACCAGACAACCTTTCCCTGGTCGATGAGGTCGTGAAACTCTTTGCAGGCTGCGTAGGCTGAGCGGGTATTGGCGACGAGCTTCTGCTGATCGATACCCACAAGCGCCAGGGGATCTTCGCTTATGACTGAGAGTATTGCAGCACCCTCACGAGCCATAGAGTTGTTAAGCAGCGCCTGCCACTCAGGGAAGCTCTCAAACACCTCCAGCGCACAGTTCTCAAAGTGCAGACGCGCTATCTTTTCGTCTCCAAAACGCACGGTGACGCGGCGTGCACCCTGCGCATATGCCTCTGCAGTCAGTATCCGGGCAAACTCAACACAGTCAGTTGAGATGGAGAGCAAAAGCTCCTGGCCTGCCTTAAGATTGCAGCCTTTGCTGACGATCAGGCGGGCGTAGTCTTTGAGGGAGGTATGGAGTTGGGCGTTTGGTGTATCTGGCATGAGCAACCTTTCGTTATTCTAAGAAACCCTAAGAAACCATACATGGCATAGTTTAACGCTACATGCAATTGTATTGCCTGATACATGCTACAATCGGTGTCATTCTTTTTGAGGGAACCAACATGAGAGAGGGAGTTTCATGAAACAATTGAACGAGTACCTGCAAGGTATCTACGACAGTGTTGTCAAAAGTAATGCTGGTGAGCCAGAGTTTCATCAGGCGGTTTTTGAGGTGCTGGAGTCACTGCAACCGGTGATTGAAAAGCGCCCCGACTTTGTCCAGGCCGGAATCATGGATCGTATGGTAGAGCCGGAACGGACGATAAAGTTTAGGGTATCCTGGGTCGATGACGCCGGGAAAGTACAGGTTAACAGGGGCTTCAGGGTTCAGTTCAACAGCGCAATCGGCCCCTACAAGGGTGGCATTCGCTTTCATCCGTCTGTAAATGAGGGTGTCATCAAGTTCTTAGGCTTCGAGCAGACCTTCAAGAATAGCCTCACCGGCATGCCCATCGGAGGTGGTAAGGGTGGCTCCGACTTTGATCCTAAGGGAAAATCTGAGCTCGAGGTGATGCGTTTTTGCCAGAGCTTCATGACCGAGTTAGCCAAACACATCGGTGCGGACACCGACGTTCCTGCCGGTGATATCGGTGTTGGCGCTCGTGAAGTAGGATACATGTTTGGGCAGTACAAGCGCCTGAGCAACGAGTTTGTCGGAGTGTTGACCGGCAAGGGGCTGACCTATGGCGGCAGTCTTATCCGTACTGAAGCAACTGGTTATGGCGCCTGTTACTTCACCGATGAAATGCTGAAAGCAAAAGGGGAGAGCTTTGCCGACAAGCGCGTTGTGATCTCAGGGTCGGGCAATGTTGCTATCTACGCAGCGGCAAAGGCCACCGAATTGGGTGCCAAGGTGATTGCGATGAGCGACAGCAACGGCTACATCGTTGACAAAGAAGGGATCGACCTTGCACTTGTCAAGCAGATCAAGGAAGTGGAGAGAAAGCGGATCTCCGAGTACGTGAGCCATCGTAACAATGCCGGTTATTTCGAAGGTTGTAGCGGTATATGGAGCACGAAGGCCGACATCGCGATGCCCTGTGCGACACAAAACGAGCTCGATGGTGCTGCTGCCGAGGCTCTGGTGGCAAACGGAGTGATTGCAGTGGCCGAAGGCGCAAACATGCCCTGCACACCAGAAGCCGTCACGGTGTTCCAGTCGCGGGGCGTACTGTTTGCTCCTGCAAAGGCAGCCAACGCTGGTGGTGTTGCCACCTCAGCTTTGGAGATGGCGCAAAACAGTGCCCGCCTCTCCTGGACGCGCGAAGAAGTAGACGCAAAGCTGAAGCTCATCATGAAGAACATCTACAGCAACTCAGCTGCCAAGGCCAAAGAGTACGGCATGGAAGGCAACCTCGTAGCAGGCGCCAACATCGCCGGCTTCATCAAGGTTGCAGAAGCCATGAAAGCCCAAGGAGTCGCCTACTGAGTCACACGAAGTGACAACTGTCTGTCATTGGGCACAATTCGTTGCCTTCCTGAGTGTTGCCTGTCATACAGAGCGCAACTGTCATCCAGAGTGCTGTTTGTCATTCTGATTGATTGACCTTATGAATATGTATGGCACAATTAAATTTATGTAGAACAAATGCTAAAATGCAAGGATGAATGAGAAGTCGCTATCACCGCCTGATATTGAGATTCGTCCTTCTGCTTTCAAGCATGGATACACAGAGCAGGACGTTTATTCAGCTTTCAGTAGCTATTTTCTCAACAAACCAATAAAAGATAGTGATGGAGTCGAGGTTTTATTGGGCTTTTCAACAAATGGCGAGATACTGGAGCTCTTTTTTGAAGTAGTCGACAGGCGCTATATTGTGTTTCACATGATGAAATGTCGGAAACAGTTTCTTGAACAGTCTCGTAAGAGGTGATAGACATGATTAAGGACGATAAATACTATAATAATTTGGATGAAGATATGACAGTTAATCTTCCTGCCATTAATATGGGCGGGACTGGCAGTCTGGGTGTTGTATATGCTAATATTGTTGCCCTGACCCCTGAAGATATGACAATTGCTAAATTGTTGGCTTCACAAAACCATACTACTGTCAGCGATTTTCTTTCAATAGCTATCCGAGAGCAGTTAGCACTACAACTGACATAAAGATACCGCTTACACCCACCATGTTCATTGCGGGATTCGAGCGCCCGGGCAGGTCAGTGGCGCGCCGCTGGTGAGAATGGACGTGAGCCTGCGAGTGACTCACTCTTCTTGAGCATTTTTCAAATGCTGACAAGCAGCGTAACTGTGCTAACAGTATAAAATGTGAAAACAACAATCTATTGTTTGGTTTATTGCTAGTCAAGGGAGAGGTTAGCGCATGAGTGAAGGTCGCTACGCTGTAGTTATGACAACAGCAGGTTCTGAGCAGGAAGCAAAAAGGATCACAGAGAGCTTGTTGGAAAAGAGACTCGCTGCGTGCATCCAACTCATGAGTATCTCAAGCCACTATTCCTGGGAGAATGAGATTTGCAACAACACGGAAATACTGTTGCTTATTAAGTGCAGGGCATCACTTTATTCCCAGATAGAAGATGTCATAAAGGCAAACCATTCATACGAAGTACCAGAGATAATCTGTGTGTTTATTACGGATGGATTTCTGCCTTATCTCAACTGGATAGACGAAGTCTCAGATACTACCAATAAGTAGTATTATAAATCCCCGGATACTACCAATAACAGGCGCAAACAAAAGACCCCCGAAGGGGTCTATAGTTTTTGTTGGCATCCCCAGCGGGATTCGAACCCGCGGCCTCCGCCTTGAAAGGGCGGTGTCCTAACCGCTAGACGATGGGGACTTATCAAGCGCATTATTCTACCACACTTCCCGCGATTGTTTTTGAGATTCTGTTAACATATATCAGTGTAGATACTAACAGGATTACTAGTCACAGGGTGTCTCGCCTTTGTCATTCTGAGGGCTTTAACCCGAAGGATCCTTTCGTGAAGCGGCACCTATTTGAGAAGATCCTTCGCCTGCGGCTCAGGATGACAAGGGAAACGAGCTCAGGATGACAAGGGAAACGAGCTCAGGATAACGCTGAGTGTGACCAATAACTATCGGGGAGGACGGATAACTATGGCGGAAACAAACAAAGCATTTGCCTGCCCAAAGTGTGGACGGATTATCGAGTATAAAACAGACCCCTGTCCATATTGCAATATGCCGATAACATGGAAAGACATCGAACCACCAGCTAATTATTATGAAAAGACGGCGGTTTCGTACGACAGCGTTGTAACACAGGAAGCAGATTCAGTGTTACAGACAATCACTGATTCTTTTGAAGACGAAAAGCAGCAAGATGTGTGCCAGGATACTCAGACAACAGAAATTGAGTATTCTCTGGAGGAGACTGCTCCACCGGTATTGGCACCGCCTGTGTTTGCACCACCGGTGTTTGCGCCACCAGTATTAGCGCCACCTTCCCTTACCCCACAAACGACTACTCATTCGCTGTCGTCAGCGTTTGTTCCACCGACGTCAGTTTCATCTATGACAGTTCCACGGTTATCTAATTTGCCAGAGGTTGTTTTACCAGATTTGTCAGAAGTCGAGGTGTATTCTGCACCCGAGCCCACATTCACGCCCATGCCAGAGCCTACGCCTGAGCCTGCACCCGAGCCTGCACCCGAGCCTGCACCTGAGCCTGCACCCGAGCCTGCACCCGAGCCTGCACCCGAGCCTGCACCCGAGCCTGCACCTGCACCTGAGCCTGCACCTGAGCCTGCACCCGAGCCCACGTTCACGCCCATGCCAGAGCCTACGCCTGAGCTTACGTCTGAGCCTACGCCTGAGCTTACGCCTGAGCTTGCACCCGAGTATATGCTTGAGCTCGTGCTTGAGGCAGAGCCTGCATTCGAACAAGAGTCTGCAACAGATACAGAACCGGCTCAAGTAGCGATTTTTGTTCCAGATCCAGTTCTCGCTCCTGAACCAGCAGTAGCTCCTGCGCCAATTCAAGAATCAATACCAACACTCATGTCAGAACCAATAGTGGCTCCTGAGCCAGAGCCTGTGTTTACGCCAGAGCTAGTAACGGAGTCTGAATCAGAGTCCGTGTTCATACTGGAGCCAGACCCCGCACCAACCCCTGAGCCCGCAGTCGAGCCCGCTCCTGCTTTTGCGCCAGCACTGGAATCTGAGCCCACTCCCTCATCCACCCCAG
>Ga0209737_10001397_pt1 | contig 17429 bp, 10 predicted proteins | sample TergutCu122P3_FD_187284 | JGI IMG/M metagenome (GOLD analysis project Ga0209737, IMG submission 187284) | Cubitermes ugandensis P3 segment gut microbial communities from Kakamega Forest, Kenya - Cu122 P3 (SPAdes) (version 2) | ecosystem: Host-associated > Arthropoda: Insects > Digestive system...
TCTGTAGCTTGTATTTCCTGTTTTTCTAACTTCAACTCTTCAATTTTTGCCTGATGAACTCTGCTGCGTCTTTGCCCGCCGTTCCAAATAGGAACTTGCAAACTCAAACCGATTTTGCTGCTCCACAACCAGCTATTATCACCTGAAAATTCGCTTGCCGTATTAAACAAATTTGCCTGTCCAATACTTGCAAATGCTGCCAACATTGGAAGATAATCGGTTTTTACCAAATGTGTCTGTTCACTTTGCAAGTCCATTGCTTGATTCAGCAATTGAAGAGTTGTGTTGTTTTTTTGCATTTCGTCCCAAGCAGTCTCTTCACTCATATTAAAATTAGGAATAGTCAACGAATCACTAAGCGTAAAATTGTCGTCCTGCATAGAAGCTGCATTTGCCAGAGCTTTAATCGAAAGCCGCTGTCCTTTTTCTGCTTCTCGAAGCCGCAAAACCGCCTGCTGAACTGCAAATCGAGTATTTAGCGTATCAAGCGCACTTCCGCGTCCTGTGCTGAATCTTGCAACAGAAAGACGATGACTTTCTTCGGAAATCACAAGTGCATCCTTCTGAATAATCAAATTTTGTTGAGCCAAAAGAGCACCGTTATAAGAATTTGTAATACTTTGTGCCAACGAAAATTGCATATCCTTATATTGTAAGTCAATAGCTTCCAAAGCAATTCTTGCAATTCTTAAACCGGTTTTAACTTTTCCTTGAACAAAAATCGGTTGAGTTGCCTTAACTTCCCACATCAAAGTGTTTTTTGCACTCATTGAGTTTGCTATTCCACTCATTGTCTGGTCTAACGCATTTGCTAAAATCATATCGTTCATATACCAATCAGCAGGCTTACCTTCAGCGTCTTCTCCCGTATTCAAATACGGCGCCAATCCGTCAAGCAAACTCGGTGAATCTCCATTCAAATTCGGAGCAAAAACATAATTTACAGCGCCATTAATATCAGGAAACGCCATTCCGTTATACTCTTTTCTCATAAATTCGATTCTTTCGCGCTCAGCTTTAATCTGCGCCAATCCCGTCGAGTTTTCAAATGCATATTTCAACACATCATTTCGACTCATTTGTTTTTCCGAAAACACAGGCATTGCAACTGCAATTACTGCAAGTGTCATCAGAACTAATCTCTTCATAATTCCTCCTATTTCTTGCGAAATTCGTCAATTCTTTTTTAATCTCAAATATAAAATAATATATGCTTCTGACCAAGTGGGCAAAAATCTGACTTTCGAGTCAATTTTGTGAATTTTGTGTCAAGTTTGTGGCTTTTGGGTCAGAATCTGGCGGTATTTGAATAATTTATCGTGATATTGCCGCAAATTCATAGCCAACGGAAAAGCTTACTCTTGCTCGGCGAACCCAAGAAAAACCATTGGCGCTGCTTGCTTCTCCAAAGTCAGTAATATATCGTGTATCAAAAAATATTGTTCCTATTCTTGGTTTTATTCCGAAACTTCCGCCGGCAGTTAACCCAACTGGCGGATAGCGAAAATCTTTTTCAAAAAATTCAAATCCGTCACTATATTTTTTTATTTCTTTTTGTTCATAGTAACTTTTCTCAAGATTACCTTCACCATTATAACTAAAAGTATTATCATCAATTTTCATATGAATACTGGTTACTCTTAGTTTTCCATAGTTTAATGTAAAATGCGGCCCTGCAAACAATTGTATTTTATATTTTTCCGGATGAAATGTCAGTTTTGCCAAAATCGGAAACATTAGAGCGGGTCTGCTTTGCCTAAATCGTTCCCACTCTTCGCTAAGTTTATATGTGCTGTCATTAGTATCGAAATATGTTTCTCTATAACCCCAAAGGCTAAGATAATCGTGTCTTGTAAATAATGCTTCCGTTTGAACTGCAAAAATATCGGTTATTTGCAAACTAACAAACGGAGCAATATCAAATGACTTGTCACCGCTACGCCACCATCGAATTCCCGGCATATTTTCGTTATCTAATTCTTGCAGCCAAGATTTGTAGTCTTCTCCGGGAACGGACATTCCTATTCCAACGCCTAATCGAGCTCCAAAGTATAATCGCTTTTTATTTGTTTCGCTTGCAAATAAAAATGAACACATGCACAGAACAACTATTGTTATTTTAGTAAGATTGTTAGGTAAATTCATAGATACCGCCAATTTTAAATTTTATATTCGTTAATTTAGATATTTTTCGTTTTATATGTTGTTACGAAAATTCTTGTAGTAAATAAATTGGGGCATAAATTATTTTTACCGCAAAATAAATAAAGAACACAAAAAAAAGGAACACAAAAAATGTGCAAAAACCACTTTGAAGCGGTGAATACGAAAAAACAATTCCCCGAAATCGAACGGGAAATATTGGCGAAATGGAAAGAAGAAAATTCTTTCAAAGAAAGTTTGAAACAAAACGAGAAAAATGAACATTTTGTTTTTTATGACGGACCGCCGTTTGCAACCGGACTTCCGCACTACGGACATTTGCTTGCGGGAACAATCAAAGACATCGTGCCGAGATTTTGGACGATGAAAGGAAAATATGTCGAGCGCCGTTTTGGCTGGGATACTCACGGGCTTCCCGTTGAAAACGAACTTGAAAAAGAATTTAAGGTTTCGGGTAAAAAACAAATCGAAGAAATGGGGCTTTCGCTTTTTAATGAGGCGTGCCGTTCGATTGTTTTTCGATATACTGCGCAGTGGCAGGAAGTCGTTGAACGAATGGGTCGCTGGGTGGATTTCGACAATCAGTATCGCACACTTGATGCGTCTTTTATGGAAAGCGTTTGGTGGGTTTTCAGGCAGGTTTGGGACAAAGATTTAATTTATTCCGGCTATCGAGTTCAACCGTATTGTCCGCGCTGCTCGACTCCACTGTCGAATTTTGAAGTGAATGAAGGCTATAAAGACAAAAAAGATACTTCTATAACAGTTAAATTTCCTTTGAAAGACGAGCCGAAAACTTCGGTTTTGGTTTGGACGACAACGCCTTGGACGCTTCCGTCGAACTTGGTTTTGGCGGCAGGTCCCGATATTGATTATGTAAAAATAAAAGACGGCGAAGAATTTTTTATTTTAGCAAAAGCAAGACTTGGTACATATTACAAAAACGAAAGTGATTACGAAATAATTTGGACGAAAAAAGGTAGCGAATTAGTTGGTTTGAAATACGAACCTATGTTTGATTACTTTGTCGGCAAAAGCGATAAGTTTTTTCAAATTACGACTGCCGAATATGTTTCAACCGAAGACGGAACGGGCGTAGTTCATATCGCTCCGGCATTTGGTGAAGACGACTTTCAAGTCGGAAAAGCAATGAATTTGCCGATTGTTTGTCCTGTCGATGCGGAAGGAAATTTCACGGCGGAAGTTCGCGATTGGGCTGGAAAATTTGTGCATTCGGTTAATGAAGAAATTATTATCGACATAAAAAAACGCGGGCGATTGGTGCATAAACAGACGATTGAACACCGCTATCCGTTCTGTTATCGTTGTGACACTCCGCTGATTTACAAAGCGATTGATACTTGGTTTATGAAAATTGAACCGATTCGCCAAAATATGCTTGATAATAACAATAATATTCATTGGGTGCCGGAACATTTGCAGCAAGGGCGTTTCGGAAACGGCTTGAAAACCGCTCCCGATTGGAATTTGGCACGAAATCGCTACTGGGGAACTCCGATTCCGATTTGGAATTGCGAATGCGGACACCAGCACTGCGTCGGCTCGCTTGAAGAATTGCACACGCTCACAGGAAACGGCGACAAGAGTTCGGGCAAGAAAATCCACGGAGAAACTGCAAAATCGGTTAAAGAAAATTTGGACAAAGTTGCAAATTCGCAGTTTACAAAATATAATATTGACGAAAAATGGGCGGAGCAGGTAAAATCTACTGAAATTTCTGCGACTGATTTACATCCGCATATCGTAAACGAGTTGAAACTTCACTGCCCGAAATGTGCGAAAATTATGAAACGCACGCCCGAAGTTTTGGACTGCTGGTTTGAGTCGGGAAGTATGCCCTATGCGCAAAATCACTATCCGTTTGAAAACAAAGAAGTTTTTGAAAAGAATTTCCCCGCGCAGTTTATTGCCGAAGGAATCGACCAGACACGCGGCTGGTTTTACACGCTCACGGTTTTGGCTTCGGCACTTTTCGGAAAAGAAGCGTTTAGAAATGTTGTCGTAAATGGAATAATTTTGGCGGAAGACGGCAATAAAATGTCGAAGCGCTTGAAAAACTACACCGACCCGAAAGAAATGCTTGAAAAAAGCGGTGCGGACGCGATTCGTCTGTTTTTGATAAATTCGCCGGCGGTTCGTGCCGAAGATTTGCGTTTCAGCGAAAAAGGCGTAATGGAAATGGCTCGAAGTGTACTTTTGCCGTATTGGAATGCTTATAGTTTCTTCACGACTTACGCAAATGTTGATGGTTGGAAACCCGAAAAAGGCAAGGGTGTAGATAATTTGTCAAACGACCTTGACCGCTGGATTGTTTCGTATTTGAACCACTGCATTGCCGATGTGAATACCGAAATGGAGCAATATAATCTGTATAAAGTGGTGCCGATTTTGGTTGAATTTATTGACAATTTGACGAATTGGTATATTCGTCGCAGCCGCCGCAGATTCTGGAAAAGCGAAAATGACGGTGACAAGAACGAGGCGTATCAGACGCTTTACTATGTTTTAACGGAATTTTCCAAAGTTATGGCACCATTTTTACCGTTCTTGACTGACGCAGTTTATAGAAATTTGGTCGGAAGCGTTGACAAAACCGCCAAAAAGTCCGTTCATTTGTGCGATTTCCCGACAGCGAGAAAAGAGCTTATTAACGAAAATGTTGAAATGCGTATGAATTTGGTGCGTGAAAGTGTTGGGCTTGGTCGTCTTTTGAGAGCAAGATATACGATTAAAAATCGTCAGCCGCTTCAAGATATTACAGTGATTATTCGCGATGAACACAAAAGAAAACTTCTTGAAGAAATGAAAGATATTATTGCCGAAGAATTGAATGTGAAAAAAGTGAAAATCATTGGTGATGAAAGCGAAGTTTTGGTAATAAGCGCAAAAGCGAATTTCAAAAAATTGGGTAAAGCTCTCGGAAAAGATATGAAAGCGGTTAATGACGAAATTATGAAATTTACTGCAAGTGATATTGCCGAACTTGAAAGCGGAAAAATGAAAAGTATTTTGGGCTACGAAATTAAATTTGACGACATTGAACTTCGCCGCGAAAAACAAGAAGGCGTTGAAGTAGAAACCGAAGGCGAAATCACAATTGCGCTCAACACGGAAATCACTCCCGAACTCAAAAACGAAGGTTATGCGAGAGAATTTATAAATCGCATTCAAAATATTCGTAAAGAGCGTGATTTTAATGTAGCCGACAGAATTTGCGTGAAAGTAAGTTGCGATAATTTGCTTAAAGATGCTTTGTGTAATTGTGAAGATTTGATTAAATCCGAAACGCTCTCAAGCGAGATTTTGTGGGGCGTTTGTGTTGCAAATCCGGTTGAAACTGAAATAGATGAGTTTAAATTGAGACTTGAGATTGAGGTAAGATAATGAAAAATAAAAATTTGGTTTTTGTGTTGTTTTTATTATGTGCGACTTGTGTTTTCAGCAAACCGACATTTTCGTTGTCTTGGGAAAACTCCTTTTTGACGGGTAAAGCAGATTTTGAACAGATTAACAAACTTTATGATTGGAATTACGAAGAAAAAATGAAAGGCGGACAATCACTGCTTACATTCCGTTCTCAATTTAACAAATATTTTTCTTTAGGAATAGGAAGCGGAATCGGCATAAATAAATTAAACTATGCCTCTACTTCCGATTTTAATAATACCGATTTATTAATACCTGATTCCATTCCTGTCGGATATGTTCCGATTTTCGGCGAATTGCGCGGAATATTGCCGATTAATGGTGATTTGTTGTCTCTTTATTTATCTTCAAAAATCGGCGGCTCAATATTGTGGCAAGAATTTCGCGGTTGGAAAATTATTGATTACAGTGCTCCTTTTCTTGAATACGATTATTTTTTTGCAGGTGGTTTTTTCTTTGAACCGGAGTTTGGCGTTTCATTAAAACTTAAAAGGTTTTTACTTGATTTAGGTGCCGGTTATCATTTGCAAAAATTGAAATATGAGGTAAACAAATATGACCGATACGGAAAATTGGAATACGAAAAAACTTATCCGTTTGACATAAAACAATTTTTCGTTAAACTTGGTTTAGGGATTCAGTTTGGAAAAATAAAATAAATCCAATCTCAATGTTCGTGTGGAATAAAGTATTTTCTACAAATTAGGAATTAGAAATTAGGAATGTGGAATGAAATTTTTTGCTTTAATAGTATTGTTTTTTTTCGCGGTTTCGTCAGCGGGGGAATATTCTCTCAACGAACTTATTGACTCTGCGTATAAAAATTCGCATTTACTTGCTATTGCCGATATGCAAATGGAAATTAATACAAATGCGGTTGAACTTGCAAAACGGAATATGCTTCCGACAATTACATTTTCCGGAAATTATTCTTATGCAATTACACCTTACAATTCTATGGCAACTATGGTTGGAGATGAAATTCCGTCATTTACTCAAATTTACATGGATAATGCCAAAGGAGTTCCGTATTCTGCCAGAATCGGTGATGAACTTATTACCCAAATGCTTGATTATATATTTATGGGATTTGCCGAAGTTCCGCCGCACACACTTTCGGGCGGAATTGATTTTAGGCAAACGATTTGGGCACAAAATAAACTTCGTCATGCTGTTGAATATGCTCGTCTTCAAGGTCGTGCACTTGTATGTCGTTGGCAGGATGTGCGGATGAAAGTTAAAGCTGAAATGACAAGATTATATTATGCAGCGCTTTTGGCAGGAGAGCAGGTGAAAATCGAAGAACAAAGCAGAAGTATTGCCGAAGCTCGTCACAATCAAACACTAACTCTGTTTGGATCTCAAATTTTGGCTGAAATTGACACGCTTAATAGTTTTGTAGATTTTTCGCAGGCAGCGGTAAGACTTTCAGAAGCTAAACGCAGCGAACGGGAGGTTTTTCGTTCACTTGCTGTTGCTGCGGGACTTAAAGAACCTACCGACAGCATAATTTTGACTGACACTATTTCGCCTTCAACATATAAATTTGATTATGATGTTTTGGTAGAGCATTTTCTTGCGGAAAACAAAGATTTGCGTTTTTTGGCAAATGAAGTTGATTTGGCTGAAATGCGGGTAAAAATGTCAAAAAATGATTATTTCCCTATTGTTTTCGGCGGATTGGCACTCAACCGAATTGCAAATTTTGAAGGGCACGAAGACTTTAATTTTGCTCCCGAACGAAAAGTTTATTTGGGGCTAACTTACGATATTACGCCATTTGGACAAAGACGGATACACACAAAACAGAGCGAATATGATTTGAAAATTGCAAAACGGAATTTTGAATATCACAAAGAACAATTGACTTTGCTTTTGAAATCTAATTACGAGAAAATAATTGAAGAATATTCCAAAATGGAAGAAAGCAGAAAAATCCTTTCTGCTGCCGAAAAAGCATTAGCTATTGCTCAAAATCGATATGCGAGCGGACAAATTTCTCAGACGGAAATGGATATTTCCGAGCAGAGATTTCGACAAAGCGCACTTTCATATTTGGCGGCAGTATCTAACTACAATTCGCTTTTGATTGATTTGCGAATTATGGGTGCGGATTATCTTTATGAGCCGGTTCAAAATGTGATAACTGAAAAAGAAACAATCGGTACAAGAGTTTGGGGGAACGAATGAATTTTCAAAGATTTTTTCTAAAAGGTGATATTGGTTTTGTTGAAGAAATAATTGCAGTAATAATTATAATTGTCGTTTCGATACTTTTGATTTTCGGATTACATTTATTATTCAAACATTTTTCAAAATCGTTGCTTTCATATGGCGAAAAGCATTTTCAAGCAATAAAAATTAAAAAATATCAAATTTTAGAGCAAAAACAAATTTTGCATAGTTCTTTGTTTTTGTTAAATATTATTAAATATGTACTTTGGACACTTGTTTTATTTTTGTCAATTCCTATAATTTTTGGAATTTTCCCACAAACTCGTGATTTTGCAACGACTTTGTGGGGATATTTTTTATCTCCTGTAAAAACAATATTTTTCGGTATAATACATTATATTCCTAAATTTATAACTATTGTTGTAATTTTGCTTTTTGTAAGATATGTTCTCAAAATGCTAAAATTTTTCAGTAACGAAATTGCAAATGAACGGCTTGTAATCAAAGGGTTTTATGCAGATTGGGCAAAACCTACTTATTTGATTTTGAGATATTTGGTTTATGCTTTTACAATTGCACTTATTTTTCCGTATCTGCCTAATTCCGATTCCCAGATTTTTCAGGGAGTATCGATTTTTGTCGGAATAATAGTTTCGCTCGGTTCTTCATCGGCAATAGGAAATTTAGTTGCCGGACTTGTCATAACTTATATGCGTCCGTTTCACATAGGCGACAGAATAAAAATCGGTGACAGCGAAGGTATTGTCGTTGAAAAAACTGCCGTCGTGGTCAGAATTCAAACCGATAAAAAGGAATTTATTACATTTCCGAATATTACTATTTTGACATCGAACATCACAAATTTTAGTTATGCTGACGAAAACGGCAACGGCTTGCTTGTTCATACAAAAGTTACATACGGATATGACACTGATTGGCGAAAAATTCATGAATTGTTGATAAATGCGGCTAAAAAAACGCAATTTATAGAAGAAACTCCGGAGCCATTTGTTTTACAAAAAGCACTTGATGACTTTTATTGTGTTTATGAAATTAACGCCTACACGAAAGAAATAGTGAAACTTCCGATTGTTTATTCGGAATTGAACAAAAACATTCAAGATGTCTTTAAGGGAGCAGGTTTGGATTTAACTTCTCCGCATTTTGAATTTATTACAAAGAGTGAAAAAACAACAAATTTGTAAAAATAACTTGACGATAATTAAAAAATGACGTATATTGTGTATAGAATGTAGTTAAGGTATTAAAAATAGCTGTATTTTATACAAATTTATTTTATGTATGTTTAGAGAATAATTATTTTTTTAAAGTTTAACAAATCAAACAAGCAAAACAAAAGGAGGCTTGGTATGAGACTACTAAAAATTTTAGCAGCAATAGGGGTAATTGCTACAACAGTACTTGCGGATTTTCAAATTAATTCAACGAATATTCCTGATCCAGTATTTAGAGCATGGGTCTCGGCGAATCTTGATTTGAACGGTGACGGGTGGATTGAAACAGTAGCAGAAGCATCATTGGTAACATCTATTAATGTGTCTATTCAAACATGGTTTGATACTACAGGTCTTGATAGTGCGACAATTAAATTTAAGAATGATTCTATTGCAGCTCTACCGAGAATTACGAATTTGAAAGGAATTGAAAGATTTCCCAATTTAAAAGATTTACGATGTGATAACAATAAAATTCAATCTTTCGATTTTTCGCAAAATACGGCACTAACATACTTGTCTATTCACAATAATATGGATTGGACTGCTCCGCGTTCTCTTGACGTATCGATGCTTCTTAACTTGGAAACATTGATTTGTGGGAGTAATTATATTAGTTCTCTTGGTGTTTTGGGTTTATCACAAAATACTAAGTTGAAACAATTGTATATCCATTACAATAACCTTACGACTATTGATTTGTCGGAAAATACTTTGCTGGCAACATTAGTTTGCTATAACAATAAATTAACTTCTCTTGATATATCGGGTAATCCTGCGTTGGTGACATTACAATGTTATACCAATCAACTTACCGGACTTATTTTATCGGAAAATGCCGCATTGAAAGAATTGTTGTGCCAAAATAATCAACTTACTTCACTTAATGTGTCGGAAAGTCCTGCGCTGACAAATTTAAATTGTTCCAACAATAAGATTAATTCTTTGAATTTGTCAGGTAATACTTTGTTAGAGAGCTTAGCGTGTGGTAGTAATTCAATAAATTCTTTTGATTTGCCGGAGGACAATTCTGCTTTAAAAACATTGTATGTTTATAATACCGGACTTACTTCTCTTGATGTTTCAGGTTATCCCTCGTTGGAACTTTTGTATTGCCAAGACAATAAACTTACTTCGCTTGATGTGTCAAACAATCCTGCGTTAAAAGCATTAGTTTGCGGTAATAATAATATCACTTCTCTTGATGTATCATCAAATCTTGCGTTGAAAAGATTAGAGTGTGCTAATAATAAACTTACTTCACTTAATGTTTCAGGTAATTTGGCATTGACGCATTTGGTGTGTTCCACTAACGATTTGAATGGTACTCTTAATTTGTCAAGTAATACTAATCTGACCTTTTTGAATTGCCAAAATATAGGTTTGACGTCTCTTAATTTGACTGCACTTACATTGTTGGATACATTGTTTTGCGGTTATAATTACCTTACTTCTCTTAATGTAGAGAATAATACGAAACTGCTCTATCTTGATTATTGTAATTCTAAAAATGCAGTAGCTTCTTGGAGCGGTTGGACCGGACTTACATCTATTGTAGGTTTATCGGAACTTTCTGATTTGAGAGTTTTGTATTTAGATGATAATGCATTAGAATCTATTGATGTGTCAAGTAACACTAAATTAACAAATTTTCGAGTGCCTTATAACAAGTTAACCGAAATTGATGTGACTATGCTTCCTGATTTGTTCGGATTTTCTTGCGGCGGAAATTTACTTAAAGAACTTAATGTGTTAAATAATTCTAAATTGAGATATTTGTTTTGCGGAGAAAATTACCTTACTTCTCTTGATTTGTCGGGAGTGGGAACACTTGACGGATTTACAGGAAGCGGTCAAAAAGTTGATACTCTTATTCTTTCGGGTGTCGGTACTTACAGCGTTACTTTTCCATTACCTAACTCTGCAGGTTTTGCACAAGGTATATCTTACAGCACAGGAAATATCGTAAGTAATCAATTTGGGATTGAAACATCGCCTTTTACGGTAGGAACCGGACTTGGCAGCTATAAATTGAGCGGAACACTGAATTTTAAGTATAATTGTACACATGCTTTAGTTGACTTTAGTGTTCCGGGTGAAGAAGTAACTCCTGCAACTTGTATCGTAAAAGCAGGACTCGAAGCGCTTTGCTACGGCTGTGGTGAAATACATGCAAGCAAAACACTGGACGGTGATTTTTTACTGCATGATTATACAGGTCAAGGTACACAAAAAAATCCTGCGACTTGTTTATCATCTGCAATTCACTATAAAAAATGTGTAAATGGTTGTAACGCAGATAATGTAGCGGAAACTATGGAAGTCGGTGTTGCTTTGGTACATAATTATACAGGTCAAGGTTCATTTAGAGATGCCGCAACTTGCTTTTCACCGGCACTTCACTATAAGAAATGTGTAAACGGCTGTAATGCAGACCACACAACCGAAACCATGGAAGTCGGCGTAGCTTTAGCACATGATTATTCTGGTCAAGGAACACTAAAAAGTGCAGCGAATTGTAATTTTCCTAACCTTTACTATAAGAAATGTGTTAATGGTTGTAATGCAGACCATGTTAGTGATGCTATAGCAGTTGGTTCGGCGTTAGGTCACGATTTGACATTAGATGGAGGGGAGCTTATTCCGGCAAAATGCGAAAGTGCTCAATTATTGAAAAGTAAATGCAGCCGTGATGGTTGTAGCTTTGAAACGGGAGAATTTACAAGACCGGGTCTTCCTCAAACTGGACACGCTTTTACGAATTATGGCCCAATGATAGATCAGGCGACTTGCTTAAGACCGGCTCTTCATTGGGCTAAATGTGCAAATTGTGCGGGCACAGGTTCCGATACTCTCGAATTTGGTCAAAAATTGCCGCATAATTATGCAGATAAAGGTTCAATCAAAAGCGAAGCAACTTGTCAAAGTCCGGCACTTTATTGGAAAAAATGTACAGATGCTTGTGGTTTAGATAGCGATGAAGAAACCATGGAAGATGGTGTTGCTTTAGCACATGATTATTCGGGTGAAGGCACAATCAAAAGTGTGGCAACTTGTGTGATACCTGCAATTCACTATAAGAAATGTGTTAATGGCTGTGATGCAGACCACACAACCGAAACTTTGGAAGTTGGTGAAGCTCTTGGACATGATTTCAGTGTTGCCGGCTCGGTAATACAAGAAGGTGTTTGTGAAAGCGGAGTAGCTGTAACAATGACAACATGCAAGGGAAAATGTAGCCGTTGTGAAGAAGAATCCGGCGAAGAAGTGGTAGAGACTAATCCTTGTGACAATGTATCGATTATTACTGGTAAGGATAAAACCAGCAAATACGGCATTAAGTTTGAGAAAAACATAGTTAGTTACAATGCTGAAATTAGCGTAATTATTCCTGAGAATGAAAGAGCCGTTGAAACGAAAATTGTTGTTTATGATGTTATTGGAAACATAATCTTTACGACAAATATTCGTGGCAATGAAACTATTTCGTGGAACTTGAAAAATAACGCAGGGCGCTTTGTGGCAAACGGCAGTTATTTGGTAATTGCAGAAGTAAAAGGTTTAAACAATACTTATGCGTACTCAGCAAGATTAGGTGTGAAAAGATAAAGAAATGATAGAAGAGAGAAGAGCGGAGAATTTATTTTCTCTGCTCTTTTTCATTTTGGCGTTTATTATTTTATATAAAAAGGAGCAAATATGAAAGTATTGTTAATAAACGGAAGCCCGCACGCAGCAGGTTGCACAAACAGGGGACTGCAGGAAATCGAAAAGGAATTGAATTTGCAGGAAATTGAAACACAAATTTGGCAACTTCAAACAAAAGTAATTGCAGGATGCAGAGGTTGTAAGTATTGTTATGAAAATCAGAAATGTATTATAGACGATATTGTAAATGAGTTCGCAGAAGCAGCAATTGATTCCGACGGATTTATATTTGGCTCACCTGTCCATTATGCAGCGGCAGGCGGAACTATTACTTCGTTTATGGATAGAGTATTTTATTCGGCAGGAGTAAATTTAGCACATAAACCTGCAGCTGCAATAGTTTCATGCAGACGCGGTGGTGCAAGTGCGGCATTTGACCAGCTTAACAAATATTTTGCAATCAACAATATGCCTGTGGTTTCATCGCAATACTGGAATATGATTCACGGAAACACGCCCGAAGAAGTCGAAAAAGATTTGGAAGGATTGCAAACTATGCGGACATTAGGCAAAAATATGGCATGGCTTTTGAAATCCATCGAAGCAGGTAAAAAATTGGGCATTGAACGTCCTGTAAAAGAAGAAAAGGCAAGAACAAATTTTATTCGTTGATTTTTTAATCTAATCCGGCTGCTTTTCTTACAGCTCTGCCTGCGTTAATAAGTCCGTGGGCATTATGGAGCGAAAAGCCGTTTTCATTATATCCACTTCCATTTTTTCGAGCAGTATCGATAATAATTTGGCGAACTTGCGTAGGCGTTAAACTCGGATTTGCCGCAATCATTAATACTGCAACTCCCGCAACAATCGGTGCCGAAAATGAGGTACCGTTAATGAAAAAATAATTATCATTAACATACGGACTTCCATTGTTCCTGCCGTCGCTTCCCATCAAATCCAATGTTAAAATAGAAACTCCCGGTGCCATAATATCTATATTACTTCCGTAATTTGAAAAGTCTGCCTTAATTCCTGATTTATCGGCAGCTGAAACACCTATTACCCATTCAAGCTCCGATTCGTCTATGCCATTTGGATTTTGAGCGTAAGGCGGGCGCTTGTTATCTAAATTCATATAATCGTTTCCGGCGGCAAAAATTATTGTTATTCCGTCTTCGTAAAAACTTTTGACGGCGCTTTCAAATTGCGGTAAAACATCATAACTTCCCCAACTGCATGAAATTACTTTTACTCCCCAGTTTTTTGCATGTTCAAATGCCCGTATTATATCAGCATCTTCCCAACCGCCGCCCATAAATAAAAACTCGCATTCCGGAGCAACACCGGCTATTCCGAATCCGTTTTCTCTTGCACAAATTAGCCCTGAAACAGCTGTTCCGTGAGAATAATCATTTTTGTTTTTCGGCTCGCAGGAAGGTTTTTGGGTCATTATATTTAAAACGGAAATGTTTTCAAATTCTTCGTGGTTTTTTTGTATCGCATCATCAAAAACCATGATTTTTACACCGGCACCTTTTGTTATATCCCACGCCGGCAGAATATCAATAGCTCCTTGTTCTTCAAAATTCGGGTACCCATATTTTCCGCTGTAGCGCAAATAACCCTGAAATCTAAAATAACAATCATAATCTTCAAAAATATATTCGACATTATAAGAAGAATCAATGCCGGGGAGGATACAAGGATTGGGTTTAGGGGTAAAGGAAAATGCTGTTTTTTCTTCAATAGAGCAGGAAAAAAACAAAAGTAAAGGCAAGAAAATAATCAATTTATTCATCTTGCTCTTCTTTCTCTTGTTAAATTCGGAGAAGAATGCACAACAAATTCGTTTTTCAAAAATTCTCTTGAAAGAGCAAACTGATTATTTTTGTCGGTAGGAATTACCAAAAAAATATTGCCCGACAATTGTTCGTATGATTTAATCGCAGGAATTGAAAATATTTTTTTTGCAGAAGACTGACTTGTCAATTCAACAATAATTCCTTCCGAGATTTTTACACGTTGTCCGAATTGTGTTGTGAACCACCCATTCGTTTCAGAAGAATTCGCTTCTTCACCGCCATTCGGCGAAGTCAAAAAAATCGTGTCTCCGCGCTCAATAAAAAATAAATCTTCGGCAAAAATTCCTAAAGAAATAATAAAAATTATAATTATTGAAAACTTCATTATAACGAATTTCTTTCAATATAATCCATCAATACTTTGATATCAGGCTCAATTGTTTCAACTTTTGTCGGCAAACTTTCGATGTTTTCAAGATGTTTTGGTCTCGGCGGTTTTTTTCCTGTTGCTTCAACAATGTTTTCTTCAAATTTTGCCGCCGCCGCCGTTTCTAAAACGATTGTTTTCGTATTTTTATCACGAAGTTTTTGAGCAACTACAAATCCGTCAGCGGTGTGTGTGTCAATGAAAATTTGGTATTTTGAATAAACATCTCCGATAGCATTAATTCTTTCTGCATGCGTAGATTTTCCCGAAACAAATCCATATTTTTCGTGCATTGCATTAAGCGTTTGAGCATCAAGTTCAAATTCACCGCCGTTTTCAACTTTTTCCCACAAATCTCTCAGTTTGTCGGATGAACGAGCTAACAAATCAAATACAAATCGCTCCAAATTTGATGCTTTACTTATGTCCATTGACGGCGAAGAAGTTTGATAAGTATCTTCGTCTTTGCGCGGCGAATATTTTCCTGTTTTGAAAAATTCGTCCAAAACATCGTTTTCATTTGTTGCTACAATTAGGCGATGAATCGGTAATCCCATTTGTTTTGCAATGTGTCCGGCGCAAACGTTTCCGAAATTTCCACTCGGAACACAAAAATCAACCGCTTCTCCAACATTTTCGGCAACAGCAAAATATCCTTTGAAATAATAAACGATTTGTGCAGCAATTCGTCCCCAATTTATTGAATTTACAGCTCCGATTTTATATTTTTCTTTAAATTCAGCGTTTTTATTTACTGATTTCACCAAATCCTGACAAGCATCAAACATTGATTTTACTGCGATATTGTGAATGTTTTTATCTTGCAGCGAATACATTTGCGCTCTTTGAAACGGAGACATTTTTCCTGCGGGTGAAAGCATAAATACATTGACCGCATTTTTACCTTTCATTGCGTATTCCGCCGCACTTCCCGTATCACCTGAAGTTGCTCCCAAAATATTGATTTTTTCATTTCGAGAAGTCAAAACATATTCAAATACATTTCCCAAAAACTGCATTGCCATATCTTTGAAAGCTAAAGTCGGACCATTCGATAATTCTTGAATAAAAAGCGTGTTGTCTATTTTAGTAATCGGAGTAATTTCGGTTGCTTTTTCGGGATTTCGTGAATTGCAAAAAATTTCGGCAGAATATGATTTATCAATAATTTTTCGTAAATCATTTGCGGGAATATCATCAGCAAAAAGAGACAATATTTCAAATGCCAAATCCTGATAGTTAAGTTTTGAAAGTTCTGTAAGTTTTTCTTTTGAAAAATACGGGTATTTTTCAGGAATTGTAAGTCCGCCATCTGGTGCAAGTCCACCTAAAAGAATTTCCGAGAAGTTTTCTTTGTTCATTTTTCCGCGTGTCGAAATATATTGCATAAAAAGTCCTTTGTTTTCAAGTTTTTAATCAAAAAATCCGTAATAAAATAATTTTTTGCACAACCAAAAATATGCAAAAATTATTTTGTTGTATAAAATGAAAGAAGGGAACAAAATAATGCAAAAAATAAAATCGCTGGTTTTCACAATAATTATAGTTCTTTCGGTGTTTTCCGACGTAATTTTGTTTGAACCGAACGCAAAAATTGACGGAAGAATCGATAGGATTTTACAAACACTCTCGGCGCGTTCTGGTGTTGCAATTCCAAACGGGATTTTTCAACAACCGATGAATTACGCCGAAATTAGAGCATTCTTGGAGAAAGTAGAAAAAAGCGAAAATTTAACACAAGCCGACAAAGAATGGTTAGTAATTCTGCGAAAAAGATATTCCGGCGAAAACCAATTCTTTGGAATGAAAGATGAAGACGGCAAAAGACGAATTTTTGCAAATTTGGATTTGACGGGTAATATTCGAGCAGATTACAAAGATAGCGCAAGTTTGGATGCTTACGGAATGATAAGCCCGAGAATCAGCGCAAATTTGGGCGCAATTTCATTTTATTCCGACATGGATTTATGGACGCAATTCAGAAGCGATACTTTTTGGCATTCACACGATTACGAGCCATTTCGCGGACAAACATACAATATTGTCGGCAGCGGTGATTCTTCCCATCTTCGAGCATTAGACAGCTTTCGCGGCGGAGTTTCGGCGCAATTTAAATTTGCGAGAATTGATGTTGCGGTTGATAATTTAACGAGTGGCCCGGCTGTTCATAACCGCTTGATTTTAAATGCCGTTGATAATCCGATTTTTTATACAAGATTTGCGCTTGATTTCAAAAAACTTCAATATTACCAAATTTTTGGATTACTTCGAGAATTAAGGTATTACAATAAATTTTTGTATTATCACCGCGTGCAAGTTCCGTTTTTTGAGAACAGAATAACTATTGGTGCAAGTGCGTCGATTATTTCCGGTTCAATTGCCGACAGCGCAACAATGGCAGAGCCGCACGGACAGGTTTTATGGAAACTTAACAAAGAGCGCAAAGTTGAACCGGCTTATATGATTCCCATGATTCCGTATGTTTTTGCGGAACATTACAGCGGTGACCTTGATAACAAACAAATTGCGCTT
>Ga0209737_10001398_pt1 | contig 17412 bp, 14 predicted proteins | sample TergutCu122P3_FD_187284 | JGI IMG/M metagenome (GOLD analysis project Ga0209737, IMG submission 187284) | Cubitermes ugandensis P3 segment gut microbial communities from Kakamega Forest, Kenya - Cu122 P3 (SPAdes) (version 2) | ecosystem: Host-associated > Arthropoda: Insects > Digestive system...
CAAGGAGCATTGGCTTTAGGGGAGCATATTGTCACGGTAAGCGGCGGCTCGCAAAATTACACAATTCTTCCCGAAAGGAAAATAGTTGTAATAATAGGCGAAAGATTTTTAATTTTGGAAGAATATCCTCGCGCGACTTCAATCAGTGGTGTGAAGAAATCCGATAATCGTTATGGAATAAAATTTGTGATGAATCCTGTTTCCGAGAAATCCGAAATCAGCGTGATTCTTCCAAATAACGAAAGAGCAGTAGAAACAAAAATCGTTATTTACGATATTACGGGAAATGTCGTGCATTCTGGGGCTTCGACAGGCTCAGCCACCGGTGGGGCGATTGTTTGGGATTTGCGGAATAGCGCGGGGCGATTTGTCGCCAATGGAACGTATTTGGTAATCGCCGAGGTCAAAGACCGAAACGGGAAAATACACCAATATTCGGCAAGATTGGGTGTTAATCGGTGATTTTGACAGGCAAACCGGCGTCCGGTTTGCTTGGTTTTTGCGGCGGGAAGCAATTTTGCTTTCCGCTTTTCTTTTGCGCATATAGTATCTTTACTTGTGAGAAAATTGATTTCAATTATGAAAGAGTGAGGTTTTATGAAAAAACTATTTTTGTTATTGGTAGGTGCGTTTGTCTTTTCCGCAAGCGCGAGCAATTTGCCGATGTCTCGTCAGGCGACATTGGTTGAGGTTTATTCGTCTTCGGAGATTTCGCTGAACGTGATGGGAGAGGGCAGAAACGAAAGGGCGGCACTCGGGGACTTGCGAAAAGCAGCGGTTTGGTTTGCGCTCTATGTCGGCACTGACCCGCTTTTGAACAATCCGGAAGCAATTGCGAGATTTCAGCTGCATCAGGAAAGTTTTTTCGAGTTGAGCAATGTTAATAAATTTATTACCTTTGAGGCGACAAGGTCAATCTCTTCGACACAGGTTGTGCTTCCAGACAGAAGAAGAGGGTTCAGAATTGTGCGGAACGTGCGCGTGAATGTCGCAGCGCTTCGGGCGGAACTTGAAAGAATGGGCATTGTATCAACAAGAGAAGCGTTGGAGAAGTAAATTAAACAGTCACAATAAAAAAAACGGGAGACGCTGGTGCCGTCTCCCGTTTTTTTTATTGATTGGAATCAATAACCGCCGTAATCTTTGTCGTCGTCGAAAGGAATCAAGTGGTCAGACGAGGAAGATACCGGTTTTTGTGCTATTTGCATTGGCTTTGCCATTGGCTTTCTTGCCGTGATTCTTTTAGCACTTTTATTGCTGTTGGCTCTTGCTCTCTTTTCTTTTGCTTCTTCGCCGTCAACAACGCCTACCAATTCGCCTACCAAATCGTTCATCGACAATGCCTGAGAACTCAACTCTTCGCTCGACGCCGCCAATTGTTCCGAACTTGACGCATTCGCCTGAGTTACCTGGTCCATATTTCCGATTGCCTGATTGACCTGTGAAATACCGCGCGCCTGTTCTTCCGCCGCCGTTGTGATTTCTTTTACAATCATTGCAATTTTGTTTGACCCGTCTTGGATTTTTACGATTGAGTTAGCAGTTTCTTCCGCAAGCGACACACCCTGTGCCGACGCGCCTTGCGACATTTCAATCAATTCCGCAGTTTTCTTTGCGCTTTCCGCCGAGCGTTGTGCCAGGTTTCTTACTTCTTCCGCAACAACCGCGAAACCTTTGCCCGCTTCGCCCGCCCGCGCCGCTTCAACTGCCGCGTTCAATGCCAAAAGGTTGGTCTGGAATGCGATTTCGTCGATGTCTTTCAGGATTTTTGCCGTATCGTTGCTTGATTTTTGAATTTCCACAACCGCTTTCATCAATCTATCCATAGCGTCGTGTCCGTCGTGTGCCTGTTGTACGCTTTCTTTAACCAAAGAGTCCGCGCTTCTGGAATTGTCGGCGGTTTGTTTTGTCATTGCGGTAATCTCGTTAAGCGACGAGGAAATTTCCTCCAAAGCCGCCGCCTGTTCGCTCGCACCGCTTGCCATTCCCTGCGAAGACGAAGCAATTTCGCCCGAAGCAGCCGTTACCTGGTCTGCACCCGAAGAAAGTCCCGTAATTGCGGACGAAATAGGTCCGACGATTGATTTTGTAATTACGATGCTCAAAACGATTCCCAAAAGCACCGCTATAATAAGTCCCACAACCATTATGGCACTCGACGTGCTCAATGCGGTTGCAACCGATTGGGCGTATTTTGTTGAGTTCTGGTTTGCGGTAGATGCCGTTTGCACTGCCATCTCAGATAATGCATTGCCGGTTTCGCTTCTCGGACGTGCGATTTCGAAAGTTCTTCGAGTTTGTATCGTTCTCAAACTTTCGGTATTTCCCATATAACTTCTGCTTAAATTCGCTGCCTCATCAAGCAATCTTGCAACATTGGGAGGAACACGCATTCCCTGCAATCTTCTGATTCCCTCCATGTCTTTTGCTGCTTCTTGAGCAACGGCACCATAACCTGTCGTGTCTGCAGAAAGCCATGAGTTCAACATTGTTCTTCTTGTCGCGCCCACACTGAGGAGCAGGTTCATAGCTTCTCTTGCTTCGGGAGTTCCGTCAGGCATACCTCTGTAAATTGAACTGATGGTTTCGGTAAGTTGCGCTCCGGTTTCTGCGGCTTCTCTTCTTATAGCCCTCATTTCGTTAGCCGCTGCTCTGTCCTGCTCCATAAAAGCAACAAACTTTGCCGTATTGTCTCTCATAACCGGCAAATTGTTTCTCAATCCGACAATATTCGGGGCATTTCTGAGGAATGACTCTGCCTTGTCGTATTCTCTTCTCAATTCGGTTACGTATTCGGAGAACCTTGTGAAATAGTTCTCGTTATCGCTCGCCGAAAACAAATTCGCCTGAATCCGCATTTGACCGATAGCCCCGGAAATCTCCGTGGCAATGTCACTCGCCGTAGTGAATTCATTCGCAACGACATTAACCTTTCTGTTTGAAGATAACATGTTTACGACAGCCGTTGCTCCCAACGCCGCCATAATAATTAATAATACTGCCGCGAGTGCTGTAATCTTGGCACTCAATTTGAGTTTGTTAAACATAACAGACCCCCCTACGTTAAAATTGGTTGAAACACAAAATAACCACCAACTTATGCTACCCATTGAATTTTATCGCAAATATAACCGATAACATAAATTTTTGCTTATTCTTTCAACGAATTTCACTCAATTTCAAGCACCTCCGTCGGCAAACCGATTTTATTTAGTAAATCAATGTACGGGTCAGGGTCAAGTTCTTCGACATTCACCATTTTTTTGCAATCCCAACTGCCGTTTGCAATCAAAATTGCCGCAGCAACTGCCGGAACACCCGCCGTATAACTAATCGCTTGCGCTTCCACTTCTTCATAGCAAAGTTTGTGGTCGCACACGTTATATATGAAAATCTCTCTTCTTTTTCCGTCTTTTGTCCCTTTAACCAAATTACCTATGCAGGTGTTTCCCGTGTAGTTTTCCGCAAGGGTTTTCGGGTCGGGCAAACACGCCTTAACTACTTTTAACGGCACAACTTCCAAGCCCTCAGCGGTTTTTACCGGATGCTCGGAGAGTAAGCCCAATTTTTTCAAAACGCCGAAAACATTTAAGTAGTGGTCGCTGAATCCCATCCAGAATCTTATCGAATTTGCGTCAATGTTTCGGGAGAGCGAGTGAAGTTCGTCGTGCCCGGTCAAATAAACCGCTCGTTTGCCGACAACGGGGAAATCGTAGTCCCATCTTTCGGTGTGCGGCACCCTTTCAACCCACTTGCGGTCGATGTATGTCCAAACTTTGTGAAATTCTCTGAAATTGATTTCAGGGTCGAAGTTTGTCGCGAAATATTTGCCGTGATTGCCCGCGTTTACGTCCATTATGTCAATGGTGTCGATTTTGTCGAAGTAGTGTTTTTGCGCGTAAGCGGCGTAAGCGTTTACCACACCCGGGTCAAAGCCCGCGCTCAAAACCGCGGTAACTTTCTTTTCGGCGCAAATGTCGCGGCGCTTCCATTCGTAGTTTGCATACCAGGGCGGATTTTCGCATACCTTTGCGGGGTCTTCGTGAATTGCAGTATCTATATAAGCCGCGCCCGCTTCAATGCAAGCGTCCAAAATTGCCATGTTGCAAAATGCCGAGGCAAGATTTATCACAATGTCGGCTTCCAAATCCTTAATTAATTTAATAAGTGCGGGTGCATCAAAAACATCAATGCTTCTTGCGGTTATTTTATTTGAAGCATCTTTGTAATTGCCTTTGCGTTCTATGCTCTCCAAAATAGCAGTGCAAGCCGACAAAGTGCGCGAAGCAATATAAATCTTGCCGAACACATCATTGTGTTGAGCGATTTTGTGAGCCGCTGCGTGCGAAACCCCGCCCGCTCCGATTAAAAGTACATTTTTTTTATTTCCCAAAGCCCTACCTCCTTTTTTTATGATAAATTATTTACATAATCGTTGTAATCAAACTCTCTCACGAGTTCTGTTTCGCCGTTGAGCCGCTTTACTGCGATTGACGGCATTCTCACTCCGTTAAACCAATTTTTTTTCACCATTGTATAGCCCGCCGTGTCTGCAAAACGGATTTCGTCGCCGATTTTTAGTTTGCGTGCAAGTTTATAAGTCCCGAAAACATCTCCCGCCAGACAGGAGCAGCCCGCAATCATATATTCATTTTCGCCGGTTTCTTCGGCAATTTTTGCGGGCGTTGCGTAAATCAGCAAATCAAGTGCGTGCGCCTCTGTCGAAGTATCAACAATCGCTATGTCTTTTTCATTGCGAACCATATCCAAAACTGAACATACTAATTCGCAACCTTGCGTAATCGCCGCCTCGCCGGGTTCCAAATAAACTTGGACTTCGTATTCGTTTGCAAAATTTTTAAGTTTTTCGCAGAATTTGTCGATAGGATAGCCGTCTTTCGTGAAGTACAAACCTCCGCCCAAACTTACCCAGTCAATTTTTCGCAGAATATTGTCGTATTTTTTCGCAATATTGTCAAGCGTTGAAGCAAAATTTTCAAAATCGTCGTTTTCGCAGTTATAATGAAACATTACGCCGCTGATTTTATCCAAAACCGCCTCAACTTTTGCAATATCAATTTCGCCGAGACGGGAGTATTTGCGGGCGGGGTCTGCCAAATCAAAATGAGAGAAACTTACACCCGGATTTACACGCAAGCCGATTATTTTGTGTTTAACATCGTTGTAGAACATATTAAGTTGTGAAATAGAATTAAAAATAATTTTGTCGGAAATTTCTTTTAACCCGTCAATATCGTCTTTTGAATAGGCAACGCTGAATGCGTGGGTTTCCCTGCCGAATTTTTCCTGTCCGAGTTTTGCCTCATACAGCGAACTGCTGGTTGTGCCGTCCATATACTGGCTCATTAGTGGAAACACCGACCAGGTGGAGAAGCATTTCAGCGCCAAAACGGACTTCGCGCCCGAATTTTCACGCACGTATGCTATCTTCTCCATATTATTGAGAAGTTTCCGCTCATCAATCAGATAGTACGGAGTTTGAATTTGCGTAATATTCATCAAATTAGTCCCCTTCGCCGTTCTTCAAAGCAACTAATATAATATATGTAATCACAGTAGCGATAAAAAATTTTGTTTTTTATGAAAAATTTTAATAATTTGTAAGAAATTCGGCTTTAATGCCCATGAGAATGCCAAAAAAGAACTGCCAAACCGCAAATAAAAACAGCAAAACCCGCCAATGCGTGCGAATATCGCTCAATTTTTTTTACAGGCATAATATTTACACCTTTTAGAACGACAGCCGTGCAAAAAATCATTGTCGCTATCGTGCAAACGGAATAAACGACTGCCACCGCGGCAACCGACATCATTCCGTTTTGCGCCGCCGGATACATAAGAAGCGGAATAAGCAATTCGCAAGGTCCGAGAATAAACAACACGAAAAGAGGCAAAAACGAATGCGCCGCAATATGTTTGTGCGGCTTGTTTTTAATTGCGCCTGCGATACCTATCAACATATAAACAAAACCGAAAGCAATAAGAAACCAAAGTGCTATTTCAGCGCGAAAATGCTGAATCCCCAGAAGCGATGTAAGTTGAGCGCCAAGCAAAATGCCGAGCAGTCCCAAAACAACGGAACTTAAAACATGGGCGATTCCACATACAAAAACCACCGCCGCAGTTTTTGCGAAAGTCCAGTTATTCGCTTTGCTCATCGCAACAAACGGTATATAATGGTCAAGTCCGATAGCCGTGTGAAGAATACCGATAGTCATAGCCGTCGAAAGCAGTTCCGTGTTCATTTTACTCCTGTTTAGTGTGATGTTTTTTTGGAAAATAATAAATGCCCCACCAACACACAAGCACACAAGAAAAAATCACACCACTTCCCTCGCCGCAAATGCTCTCGAAAACTCCCTGTCTTTGAACAACGCCGCCAAGCCCGTAATCTGTTTCAGACGCAGAAGTTCGTCGGCGTCCATTCCTATGTTGCGCAGAATCCACGCGTCGGACATTCCCGCTTGAACTAATTCTGCTACAATATTGCTCATCAGTTCTATGCTGTGAGAGCCGCGTGCGCGGTTGTGGCGGATTGTCGAAGCCATGCGGTTGCTGATGTCCTTGTTGATTACTACCACGGGCAGACAGCCGTTTTCGCGCTCGTAAATGTCGCTGTGCTTTTTCATTATCGTGTAACGATGAAAGCCGTCAACTATTTCGTATCTGTCTTCTTCGGGCAGATAATAGCATACAATCGGCATTGTGTAGCCGTCTTCCTTAATGCTCTGGTAAAGCAGTTTCATCTCCGGCGGCGCAACGGAATTCGGATTATACGCGTTCGCCGAGATTTTTTCAATCGGCACTTTTTTCACTTCGTAAACGGGGGAGTTGCTCATAATAAATCCTTGTATTTTTCCATTATTTTTTTGCGCCTCGATATTTCGGCTTTCGTTTGTGTGAAGCCCATATATTTGCAGAAATGGTCGTTCTTGATTATGCAGATGCACATTCTCTTGTAAGTCGGAATATCCTTGAAGTCGGCTATGTCAATGTCGTCCAAGTAATCCATTCGCACGGGCTTTTTGTCGGTTTTGTAATTGCTGCTTTCCGCGACCTGAACACTCACTCCGGCGGCGCGCAGTTCCGATATTGTTTCGTCCGACAGCGCTCCGCCCTTTTCGCGCCAGAACTTTATGCTTGTTTCCAATTTCTCCAAATAATTCCGCTTTGTTGTTTCCGGAAGGGTATCCAAAAGAAAGTGCATGTAACTTTTCCAGGTATGTTCCTTCGGAAGTTTTATAGATTTCCAGCCCATCGCCGTTGTTCCGCCGTAGATTCCCGTGAAGTTCACGCCGTTCACGCGAGACACGAGTTTGCCCCAGGTGTGTGGCTCTATTACCTTGTAAAGTTTCAAACTGTCCTGCGCCTGCGAAATAAAAGGACTTGCCACACGCATCGTGTCAATGGTAACGCCCGCCTGATAATAGAGGTCGTAAAGTTTGTTGTATGTCCAGCCGAAGCGTGCGTTTGCCGTCCAGACATCTTCCGTAGTCCAGTCGTATATCGGATAGGCGTTGAATACATCTTCGCTTTCCGCAATTTGTTTCGTCCATTTTAAGCCGTCGTAGTTTCGGCAGTTTTTGTCGCTGTAAATTGCCCGCCAGCGATTCAGCGATTCCTGCGTTCTTATGCCTATTAAGCAACAAGTGCGCTTTGCATTCTTTTTGTTATGCAGCCAAAGTCCGAATTTGTTTTGAAACTCGTAGTCCCACATATCATCGGTAAAAAACGGGAAGTCCTCTTTTTGCAGACAGTTATCCGGCAACTTGCTAACCCAGATGTCGCGCTTGCTTTCTTCCCAGGGTCGCCAGTAATTTTGATACATTGACGTGCATGTAGGCACCTTAAACGGAACGCAGATTCTGTAAACCTCCGTAATATCCGTGTTTCGCGACAATTCTTCATTAACATATTGCGTGGAACATTCATACTGCGCTTCGTAGTCGATGTGAAAAACGCCGAGTTTGCGATGCGGCGCGTTTTTGCGAATATAATCCAAACACAAATTAAGAAGAACACTGCTGTCCTTCCCGCCCGAAAAAGAGACGTAAATATTATCGAAATCGTGAAAGATTCGTTCTAACCTCTGTTGTGTTGCCTGATAAACATTCATATATTTTGCCCTTCATTTTCCCTGTAAAATATTAAATGGCACATTCGAGAGGGAATAGTATTTTGTAAAAAATTGCAGAATGAAATAAAAAGAGCGAAGATTTCTCCCCGCCCCCGTATAAAGCGGACAAGGCACGCCTTGTCCTTACAGTGGTCGCTTGGCTCCCTGCCTCTGCGAGGTGCATACGTCCGTTGTGAAATTTAATTTTACGGAATAAACACATTAAACATCTTACCCCAGGGACCCGCCTGTCCCTTACCGTTTTCATATCGCATACAGAAAAACACCTCTTTGCCTCTCTTGTCGGAAAAATCAAAACGGTGCTTGTCTTTGCGCGTAAATATCGAATACGCCAAATCGTCGCCCGTTTGCGGACGCTTGCTTATCATATCTTTTCCGTCTTCTCCCTGCGCCAATATTCCGTAATAAATACGAACGCCGTGATATTCGCGTGTCTTCGCCTGTCCGCCGCTGACACCGATTTTGTTGATTTCAACCAACCCGATAGACGGAAACGTAAAATTTGCCACCGGAGTTCTTTTGGGAGCACCCACGGCAGTCGGAGTCGTATCTCTCAGTTTCAACCCCATATTCGCCATATCCTGCACCAACACAGGCGGGGTATGAAGAAAACGTTTCTTGATTTCCCGCATATTTTGCGTAAGCGTATCAAACGTATTTTTCAGCAAAACGTTAGTCCCCGCATTTCTCGTGCTCAACGGACGGTTGTTTTCGCTTTCCGCCGCAGTTATCGCGTTTTCAAATTCGCCGATGATTTCATCGCACATTCCCCAGTCGCGTTTGCCTTTTCCTTTAACGAACGGCAACCAGTTTTTTGCCATCGCCAACTGCGCGTCTCTTGTTCCCGGCAGCCAATTTTTGTAAGCCATATCTTAAAACTCCTTTGTTAAAAGTTTATTTTTATTTGATTTTATCTTGTTTTGATTCAGAAACAAGTTGTTCCGATTCGGAAATAACCTGTTTTGATTCAGTAGTAACTTATTTTGATTCAGGAACAAATTGTAGAGATTCAGAAATAACTTATTTTGATTCAGGAACAAGTTGTAGAGATTCAGAAATAACTTATTTTGATTCACCTGCAAGTTCGAGATGAATGTTTTCAAGTCAAAAATATTGATTTCCGTAAGCATTTTGCCCTTCTTCAAGTGTTTGTGTGTCATTTATAGTCATAAAATAATATTTAATTTCAACGAAAAGCAAAAAAAAATTGTTTTTGTTAAATTTTTTTTGTCGTTACAAAAATCTCACAACTCTTCCCTCAACTGCTCCTTTGTTTTCTCCTTGAAATATTCTGCCATGTTGATTTTTTTTGCTATGTTTTCGTCAATCATTTGCTCAAGACCCACGTCTCCGGTTAAATCCCAATAGTGGCAATCGTGAATTTGCCCGGTGCGGAATGTGCGCTTTCCGCTTTGAATGCGCAGGGCGTAGTCCCAGTTTTTGTCAAAATAAATCGTGTTGTGGAGGTATTGCAAATTCAAGCCGAGCGCTTCCTTTTGATAAGTCAAAACAGTCGCTTTCGGAAAACGCGCCTTGCAGGCATTGCGGCTTTTTATGTATTTCGTGTAGATTATGGTCTCTTCCGGCGTGATTTTTGTAAATAAATCCTCCACTATTTCAAATTTGTTTTCGGTGCAACAGTAACTGTGCTGCATTTTTTGCGTTAATTCGAGAAATATATTGTTGTTTTTCCATTGAAGTTTATCGTTATCCAAGTATTCCGTTTTAAGACGGTAGTATTCTTTTTTTGTATTTTCGCATAACTTGTAGTGCAGGGTCTTGTATAACTGCTTGATTTGCAACGATAAATCGCATTCGTAAATGTAATTTTGCATAAGCGAATAAAGGTGGTCGATGTTTTCGTAGCCGACTATAAATTCCTTCGTGTATTTTCTGCCGTGAGCGAGGCGTTTTGTTACTTTTCTGCAATCGCAAAAATTATCCTTGAACTCGGCAAACGACATGTTTAATATTTTCGGCGAAAGAAACTCCATTTGCGCCCATAAATCCAAGAGGTTTTTGCTTATCGGAGTGCCGTTCAAAATTAATTTGTATTTTGCGAATTCGCCCAATTCAAAAAGCCGTTTTGTTCGCTTCGCTTCCGCATTTTTAATTTTCAGCGATTCATCGACTATTAAAAACAGATTGTCGCAGTCCTTGCAGAATTTTCGTATATCCAAATAAACGCGGTCGCTTAACTGAATGCTTTCAATGCCCACATAAACGACATCTTCGCATTCAAATCCGCCCCATTTTTCAATTTCCGATATTATGGAAGGAAGTCCGTTGTCGGGCTTAATCGTTCTGTAAGGTCCTACCCAAAGCACGGAATCGGGTTTCGCCTGATTAACCAATTCTATGGCGACGCGGGTTTTTCCGGTTCCCGATTCCATAAAAAGCGCCCCTACGCACCATTTGTTCAAATGCTCACGGGCTTTTGACTGTTCGAGAAGAAGGTTGTTCATTTGCTCTACACCGGTGTTTTTTCTGTGCCGAACCCGAACTTTTTTGCAAGTTTGTTGATTAAAATAATTGTGCTTCTTTGCTTACCGACCGGTTTTCCAACTGCCTTCCAATGCGGATAAACGTCATTGACTATCTGCTTGTAAATCAAATAGAAGCGGTCTTGAACCTGCTGAAAATGCAGCGGTATCGACAGGTTTTGCACTACATCAAGCGTGCTCATTATCTTTTCCGCCAACTTTTCGTTGAGAAATTCGTTGTTTAATTCCCCTATATCCTTGTTTATAGACAGACGGATTTTTTCGGCAGATGTGGTTTTGTCAATCGAAATACCGTAAAGTTCTGCGCGGTTGTTTATTTCCGTCAGGTTTTCAATCGGTTTTTGCATTTCGTTATCGCTTCTCAAAAACTCCGCAATAGCCGTGTCCCATTCCTTGTTTATGTAAAACTTCACGGTTCCCGCAAGTTCCGCAGGCAATCCGCCGTTGATGTCGGTTATGGCGTTCAAGCGGTTGCTTTGTGTTCCAGCCCACGACAAATAGTCAAGGTAGGTCTCGTTGGCAAAGTCGGCGACAAATCTGTTGGTAATAAGTTCGCGGAACGATGAAATCGTGTCGTGAAGCGTAAATCGCAGGAAGTCGCCTTTTTCCATAAGTTTTGCAAAAGCGGCTTCGGTTTTGGGCATTTTTTGCTTTCCTTCTATCACAACGCCTTCGATTTGATGCCCGTTTTTATATAACGCAAGCACAAAGGACTTGCTTTCGTGCGAAATTTTGTGCGAGACATCGGCGGAATAAATACGCCATGTTCTTTTGTCATAGACCATATCGTTATCGCTGCGGGCAATATCCGTTGAATACGAATAATCGTCGAGCGCAAACTTTTTGCTTCCCGAATAAATTCCGTAAAGATAATGATTTACCGTTATTGTGAAAGCGACCCGCTCCAAGTGGTTTATCATCGGCAACGCTTCTTTTTCAAGGAGTTTGCGTCCGTTCAAATCCGGGTAGTTGCTTTTCGCCTGCTGTAAAATCAACTCAAATTCACGCAAAATCGAATTTGTTTTTGAGTCGGGATACGTCAATTGCCACGCCCGCAACGCATATTTCAGGTTTTGAGCCGGCTCAATTCCGGTAATATCGTTGAAAAACCAAGCGCAGGAAGTAAATGAAAAAAGCATAAACTTTTGCGCTTCCAAAAGCATAATAATTCGCATTAACTGCTCATCGGAGATTTTCACGCCTTTCTTGGCTTTTTTGCGAAGAAACTTGTCGATTCCGCTTTGGTCGTCCATGAACATTTCGTATGTGTCCCGTATTTCAAACGGCTTGTCGAAAAAAACGCTCATTTCACGCTGATAAGTAAAGTTGATTTCGCTTTGAAGCGTCTGCATTGCACGGCGCAGCGGTTCGCGCCATTTTTGATTCCAGCCGGGTAATGCGCCGGTGTTGCAGCCGCAGTCCCTTATCCAGCGACCTGTTCCGTGCGCGCAACTCCAGGCGGTACCTTCGCCGAAAGCGTTTTTGACGCGGACTTCACGCACAGGCGGATTTTTTGCTAAATAAGTCGCATAATTCACGACGTTTATACCCGATTGCGCCGCCCGTTTTCTAAAAAAATACGCAAGGCACATATCGGCTTTTTTCTTGTGATGCCCGAATGTTTCGCCGTCGGTTGCTATGTTTACAAGTTGATTTTCGTTTGAATTATTATCGAAGCAGCCGTTTATTTCGTTAGCCAGAATATCGGCGCTTGCCAACAGGTCTTCAAAACTGATTCTTCGCGACAAACTCTCGTCGAAGAAAAAAATGTCGATATATTTACCGTTGCGATTGCCCGCATGGTCTTCCACAAAGCATCTGTAAGGATAGCGCGGGTCGATTCCGTGATTTTCCGTAGAAATCCAGTCGCCGTTTTGATGCCTGAAACTTCCCGCCTGATTCGGCGACAAAATGGTGAATTTTATGTTTTCTTCTACCAAACAGGCAATAGTTTCCATATTCACGGCGGTTTCCGCAAGCCACATACCTTCCGGCTCGCGATTAAAATGCCTTTTGAAAAACGATTTCGCCCAGCGGATTTGAGTAATTTTGTCTTTTCGCGGCGCAAGAGGCATTATGATGTGGTTGTAAACCTGTGCGATTGCGCTTCCGTGTCCGTTGTTGTCGTCGCAACTGCGCTTGTCGGCTTCAACGACTCTTCGGTGAACGGTCGGGTGTTTTTTGGCAAGCCAGCGTAAAAGCGTCGGTCCGAAATTAAAGTTCATATAACTGTAATTGTTATTTATCGAAATAATTTCCCCGTTATCGTTCAAAATTCTTGAAAATGAATTGGGACGATAGCATTCGTCATAAATTCTTTCGTTCCAGTTGTGGTACGGGGCTGCCGATGGTTGTCTTTCAATCTCATCTTCCCAAGGGTCTTCTCGCGGCGGCTGATAAAAATGTCCGTGAATCACGCAATACTTATTCCCAGTCATAAGTTCTCCCGTCAATGGTGGTAATATTTTTATTAGCCAACATTTGTTTAAGTATATTTTTTCCTTGAACTACGATTTCGTCTCTGTTGTCGGTTTTACAGCCGAAATATTGCTCAATTTCTTTCCCGATACGAGTGTAGCACTTGTCGCCTATCACTTTGTATCCGATTTGAATTTCGATAGTTGTTTCATTTCCGTCAATACAAACATTTCGCACCCAACGTATTGCCATAACGAATAGTCCCTTTTCAAAAATTTTATAAAAACCTCTGTAATATATTATTTGCCAAAAGCCGCGAGTGTTAAAATTTAGCGTATTTTTTTACAATCACATTCAACGTGCGCACAAATGTCTCGTAATTCTCCGCACCGTCCACAATAACAAGCGCATTTACCCGCTCGATTATTATGCGGTATTTTTTGTCTAATTCTTTTCTCGCTTCTTTCAAAACCACATCGCTTTTTGCCGCGCTTTCGTCAAAACGCGCTTTAACCAAACCGTTGAACACAAGATTACGCTCACGCAATTCTTTTGTCCATTCGCTCACACCGATAAGCGCAATATTTTTTGCATGCTTTCCCTTCAATTCCTGCAAAATATTATATATCGCGGAGGTCTTTTCGTTGAGCGGTTTTTTTGCTATTCTTCCGTAGGTATCAAAAACTATTTTGACCTGTCTCGCCGCTTCAACAACTTTCGGGTCAAAATGTTTCTGCGCTGCGCGACATTTTGCGGATAATCCCGTGAAAATCTTAATCCGTGCTTTGTCGGCTTCCCAAATTTGCTCGGTGATAGCGCTTTTTCTAATCTTTTTCAGTGCGTCATCGACCTGCGCATAAAGCAATTCGTAAGCATCGAACTGCTGTTTAATTCTTGCAAGAACCGCCGCGCTCTTCAAAATCAAATCTCTGACCTCTGTGTGAAACTGAAAGTGCGCATCGTTGCGCAACCTCAATAAGTCAAATTTGTTTATACGCATAAATGATTTCTCACTTTCCGGTACTGTTGATAGATATAAACCCCATTGCCTTCATAGTTTCCGAATGTTCAGAAAGTAACTTTCCACACTAAAAACATAATTTCCGAACTTGCAGAAAGTATCTTTCCATATTGGAAATATAATTTCTGGAGTTCCCGAAAGTATCTTTCCACATTGGAAACATAATTTCTGAATTTGCAGAAAGTAACTTTCCACACCGGAAACATAGTTTCTGAAAACGCAGCAAATCAGCAGTAATATACTATATCTCCAAGCACAAAAGGCAGAAAGTGTGAAAGAAAATGCAAAAACCTGCTTCTATCTCTCCCTCTGCTCCCATTTCAAATCGCGGTGTTTTTTGAGTGCTGCCACAAAAATTATTCGCCCTTCGTTTACGCCTGTCGGATACCAGTCCAATCGCAAATCCCAGCATTCCAAATCCGCCGAAAGCGCGACGGCTTGGTTGATAAATTTGTTTTCGGTAAAACTCCAGGTTCCGCCCCAGTTGATTTTCCAGCGTTCCGTCAGCATAAACGACAAACCCGCTCCCAAATTGTAACTTTTGTTGGTGCGAAATTCCGAAACGATGTTCGGACGGGTCAGCGTGTAAGAATATCGCGGCGTTATCGTAATATTCCAGTCCCTCGTGTTGTTCTTCCAGACGTTATCCAAATAACCCCATTGCTGAAATCCTTCGTGGATTATCATGTCGCCGCTCCAGATGTTGCCCGAAAGAGCGGGTAACTGCGGAGTAATGTTTATTGTGTGCGAAAGCGGTCTTAGCATGTCAATGTTGTTTTGCATATCGTAAGGGTGATAATTTCCCGAATACGATAAACTGACTTTAGGCGCCGGAATGCTTGCGGTAACTGATATATTGCTGAGTTTTTGACTGTCGGCTTCAAAATTATAACTTCCTCTTGCCCCCGCAGATAAAAAACTAACTTTTCTTTCGGCGGGTGTGCGGGCAGGGGAGGGGCGTGTTTCTGCGTCGTCGTCGTCGGGTTTGTTTAGGATTTTTGTTTCAAAGAGGTTGTTTATTCCGAAAGACAAATCCTGCCGCTGCTTTGTGCCGGAGGGCGAAGTAACACCGCCGCCGACCGTCGGAAATCTGACGTCCAATTCGTGTTCCGGAGTGAATGTATAGCCCACGCTCGGCGAAAAAGTATGTCGAATCCCTTGCATTCTGCCTAATTTTACGGGGAAAATACCGTATAAATTCGTTGAAATATTAACTCCCGTGTTCCACCAAACCTGATGCGCCTTGTTTATGTCGAAGTTCGGGTCGCGAAAAAAAGTCGTGTCATATCGCCGTTCTATCCAGCTTGTATCGCCGCGATGAATAAGCCAGGCAATAGTGTCGGGAAAAATGCTGTTCGGGTCAAGAAGCGGTTTTTTCTCTTTGCCGACATATTCTATAAAATTTATCTCATCAATGGAAATCGTATCGAAAAGTTCTCGGAAAATCGTATCTATTACGGCTGCGGTATCGCGGTAAGAATCAAAAACGGACTGGCTTACGGTAAAATTCGGGGTAATTCTCAGATGGTTGAAAAGATTAAACGGCATTGTTATCGGTATCGTGTGCGACATTCCGCGATGGATTCGGTAATAACTGCTGTCGGTTTTCGTTCGCTCCAAAATTCTTTGATTTGCTCTGTATGAATAACTCCACGAAAGATTTCTTATCGGATTATTGTTATTGTTTTTGTTGCCGTCGGTAAGCGGCGCAAGAGGAATAAGCGGGCGATTGTTCAGCGTGAAATTCGTGGTCGGCAAGTCCTGTTCAATGGTTTCACGGTTCAAATTTTGGTTTCGATTCCACGAAAGCGATGCGTGTCCGCCTATGTTTTCAAATCGTTTGGTAAGCGCCAAATTGCTTGACAAATCCTGATTCAGAAGCGAAGTAGTATCGTCGGAATACTGGCTGAAATATTTTTTATCCGAGACCAATCGCCCGCTTCCGCGGAGGGTGAAATTTTTGTCGGGTGTTAAATTTTGGTCGTGATTAAAACTCATAGACCAGCGGTTTTGGTGTCCCATATATCTGTCGCTCAGCGAAAAATCGGTGTAAACATTTCCGGTAACAATATTTTTGACGGCATAACGCGTTTCGGCTTTTGCCAAAAAATTCTCGAAATTATCAACTTTTCCCGCAAGCATTAAATCCAAGTAATCGTTAATCGCCCAATAATAACCGATGTTATCCACATCGCCCCGTCCGTTCAGCGTAACCCCCCAGCGGACAGGCAGCCAGCCCGAAGTTCTGTCTCTGTCTAACGGAATAATAAAAAACGGAAGCGCCACCACGGGAGCGTCTCCCACAACAAGCACAAAGGGGCGTGCCACTGCTCTGTCGTTCGGAGTGATTTTTATTCTTTCGCAGTAAAAATGCGAATGCGGCTGGTCGGGAAACATACAAGTTGTGTAAAGCGCATTGTGAGCGAAAATCGCCGAGTCTGTGCGCACAATATCGTCGGCATAATACGAGGTATTGCCCGCCGACTGCAAAAATCCGTGCCTGACCTTTCCGCTTCTTTGGCGTATGTTGTATGCTATAAATTCGCCTCGCAGGGTATCCGTCCCGTCAATCAAAACGGCGTTTCCGAAGGCAAGCATGGAGCGGGCGTCCGTAAAATAAAAAATCGTGTCGGCGGTAATCGTTATGCCCGTATAGACCAATTTAGCGTTTCCCGAGAGAGAAATCGTGCTGTCCTTTACCGAATATTCAACCTCGTCCGCCCAATAATCAAGGATGTCGGATTGCGCAAAAATCGCAGTGAAAGCGATAAGAATTATTAAAAATATTGTTTTCATTGTGCAAAAATAGTTTTTTTCACAACTTCGCAACGGCGTCAAGCAAGATTTTCGTATATTCGTTTTTCGGATTTTGCACAACTTCGCTGCATTCGCCTTCTTCTACGATTTTTCCCTTGAACATCACGGCAATTCTGTCGGAAATGTGATTTATAACCGCCAAATCGTGCGAAACAAACAGATACGAAAGCCCAAACTCGTTTTTCAAATCAAGCATTAAATTCAAAATTTGCGCCTGAATAGACACATCAAGTGCCGAAACAGGCTCGTCGGCAATAATAAGTTTCGGCTTTAACGACAACGCCCGACCTATCGCAATCCGCTGACATTGTCCGCCCGAAAACTGGTGCGGGTAGCGGGTAAGCGCATTTTTCGCAATCCCGACCCGGTCAATAAGTTTTTCAATCTCGGACCTTCGCTCAAATTTATTTAATTTAGTATGAATTTTCAACGGCTCTTCCAAAACATCAAAAATCGTCTGTCTCGGATTAAGCGACGAAATCGGGTCTTGAAAA
>Ga0209737_10001399_pt1 | contig 17401 bp, 15 predicted proteins | sample TergutCu122P3_FD_187284 | JGI IMG/M metagenome (GOLD analysis project Ga0209737, IMG submission 187284) | Cubitermes ugandensis P3 segment gut microbial communities from Kakamega Forest, Kenya - Cu122 P3 (SPAdes) (version 2) | ecosystem: Host-associated > Arthropoda: Insects > Digestive system...
GATAGTTTTTGGCGACCCCTCATTAATGTTCAGAACAAAAACCCCCGAAACGATGACGGTTGCCCACAATACTACCCTTCCATCTACCGCCACCTCTTTATCTGTAGCCTCCGTAGCCGGAACACTTGCCGCCCTTTCTTATATTGGTGCGGACAATCATGTAGTTATTCTCGGAAGTGCTATAACCCAAAGCAATAATATTGCCGTAATAAACTTTACAATGCCTGCAACACCTCCTGAAATGCTGAGGATTGCTGTAACAGGATTTAATAAAGTAACCTATTTAGGCAACGTTGAGGTTACAGCTCCGCAGCCGCAACTATGCGAAAAACCGGTTGGGCTTTCAGGGAGTGCTACTGAAAATACAGCAAATATAAACTGGAACCCACCCATAAATATTGATGGAACGCTAATCGGTTATAGTGTTTATCGAGATGGGGTAAGAATTGGTGAAACACTACCTTCGGTAAGAACATATACCGATAGTAGCCTTGAGAACGGAACTTACATCTATAATGTAGGCGCAAAATATGAACATTGCCCGGAATCGGAGCTTTCGGAAGGGATAACAATAGTTGTTTTTGTTCCCCAACATTGTGAACCGCCTGTTGACCTTTCAGCAACTGTAAGTGATAACAATGTTACAATTACATGGAATGAACCGGTGAATATTGACGGAGAGCTTATGGGTTATAATGTTTATAGAAACGGTGTTATTATTGCCGAAACCTCACATTTGGAAAGAGAATATAATGACACAAATCTTGATAACGACACTTACATTTACATGATTAGTGCAAAATATGAACATTGCCCGGAATCGGAACTCTCTGATGGCGAAACTGTGGTTGTCTTTGTGCCGCAATTCTGCGAAAAACCTACTGAACTCTCAGGGATAGATGAAGAGAAAAATGCAATTATTACATGGAGTGAACCTCAAAATATTGATGGAAATCTTTTAGGTTATAAAATCTATAAAGATGGTATTTTTCTGTACGAAGTGCAACGTAATGAAAATGAGTTTATAGATGCTGACCTTGAGAATGGAACCTACAAGTATCAAATAAGTGCGTTATATGAACATTGTGAAGAATCTGAACTCACAGATGAGGTTACTGTTACGATAAATTATGTTGGAATTAATGAAATCCAAACAAATGTTTATCAAGTATTTCCAAATCCGGCTACCCACGAAATTACCATCACAGGCGAAGGAGTTCACACCCTTACTATTTTCGATATTACCGGCCGCGAGTTATCCACTTATCAACTCATCCCCACATCATCTCATCAAACCGTTGATGTTTCGAACCTGCCATCGGGTACTTATTTCTTGCAAGTAAAATCGTTTCAAGGAACTTACACTCACAAAACAGTGAAGTTGTGATCAAACAAAAAAAACGCTGTAAGGAGTTGTTGGTTAGTCTTCGTCTTTATTTTCTTCTTCGTATTTCTTAATAATTTCGTTTTGAACATCAGCAGGAACTTGTTGATATTCTGCGAATTTCATTCCGTAAGAAGCACGTCCTGAAGTAATAGAACTTAATGTAGTAGAATATTTATTCATTTCCGCCAACGGAACCTTTGCGCGGATCTTTTGAAACTCTCCTTCACTGTCCATGCCCATTACAACTCCGCGACGCCCTTGTAAATCGGTCATTACATCGCCCATTCTTTCCGAAGGTACAAATATTTCTACATCGTAAATCGGTTCTAAAATTTTTGGGCCTGCATTTTTGAATGCTTCGCGAAATGCATTACGGCCTGCTAATTTAAACGCCATTTCGTTAGAGTCAACGGGGTGCATTTTACCGTCATAGATATTAATAACGATATCACGAGCATAAGAACCGGTAAGAGGGCCTTCCTCCATTTTTTCATTGATACCTTTCAATATAGCCGGCATAAATCGTGCGTCAATAGCGCCTCCAACAATACAGTTGTTAAAAATAAGTTTTCCGCCCCATGGCATGTCATAAGTATCGGTACCACGAATCGGGTATTTCGTTTGATTTGGCATTCCTTCGTAGTAAGCCTCAATAAGCATGTGCACTTCGCCGAACTGTCCTGCACCCCCTGATTGTTTTTTGTGGCGGTACATCGCCTCTGCCGATTTTGTAATCGTTTCGCGGTATGGAATTTTAGGAGGGTAAAATTCAATCTCAATCTTGTTCAACTTCTCAATCATCCACTTGATAATATTCAAATGTTGTTCGCCTTGTCCAGAAATGATAATTTGTCTTAGCTCTTTCGACTGTTCTCCCAAGAAGGTTTGGTCTGTTTTTTTATACTCATTCAAAATAGCTCCCAATTTTTCATCATCTGCACTATTCTTTGCGCGAACGGCTGTTCTAAATTTTGGCTCTGGATATTCTGTCGGAATTATCACTTCATCTCCCGATTTTACTAAGGTATGTCCGGTTTGTGTACCTTTCAGCTTAATCGTTGCAATAATATCACCAGCTACAGCTTTTTCTACTTTTTCTCTATTTTTTCCTGCCACACAAATCAGTTGTGAGATTCTTTCTCTGTTGTTCGAAACGCTGTTTACCATATCCATAGCTTCGGAAATTTCTCCGCCATAAACTTTCATGAAGGAAACTTCGCCAAGATGTTGTTCAATAGCTGTTTTAAATACGTAAGCAATCGCGGGGTCGCTGGTTTTGCAGGCAAAAGTTTTACCACTTTCCGTTTTCACGCCGGGCATCTCGTCGGGCGATGGAACGCTTGATTTGAGGATGTCCATAAGACGTGTAATCCCTTGGTCGTTTTTAGTAGCCACGCAAATTACCGGAAACGTTCCGCGATTAATAACGCCTAATTTCAAACCCTGCGCCATCTCTTCTTCGGTTAAGGTGCCTTCTTCGAAAAATTTATCCATTAGTTTTTCGTCGTTTTCGGCTGCGGCTTCAATCAATGCATTGTGCATCGCTTCTGCTTTATCTTTCTCCCCAGCAGGAATATCTTCTACAATCGTTTTTCCACCACCCGAAGGGAATTTCAAGAGTTTCATCTGCAATAAATCTATCACAGAATCAAAACCAACTCCGGCATTAACAGGATATTGGAACGGCATTACACTGCCGCCAAAATAATGTTTCAACTGACGTAGCGTTTCATCAAAATTAGCTTTTTCATGGTCTAACTGGTTTACAACAAAAACTACGGGAGTGTGCATTCTTTTTGTCCACCTCCATTGAATTTCAGCGCCTACATCTACGCCATTTTGCGCGTTAATTACCATAAGTGCAGTGTCTGCTACGCGAAGGGCACCGATGGCTTCGCCAACAAAGTCATCAAAACCTGGGCAATCCACCATATTGATTTTACAACCGCTATATTCTGAATACATTACTGTTGAAAAAATAGATTGTTGCCTTTCCAATTCAACTTCTCTATAATCAGAAATCGTATTTTTATCGTCTATGGTTCCCCGTCTGCTAATTACACCACCATGAAATGCCATGGTCTCTGCTAAGGTGGTTTTTCCTGTGCGGTTTCCACCAATAAGGGCAATGTTTCTGATTTCTTTGGTTTGATAAACTTTCATTGTTTTTGTTATTTGTTTGATTTATAAAATGTTAATACTATTTCAAATAGGGGCGCAAATATAATAAAAATTGAATATGAATTATTTGTGAAAGCAAAAAAACTTAACCATTCTTTATTCTCATTCGTGTCAATAAAACATGTAATTTCGCACCCAATTTTTAATAAAATAGACTATGGATTATATTTCAACACGTGTAGCCACTATGGCAGAATCGGAAACGCTGGCAATGACGCGCATAGCGCGCGAACTTAAAGAAGCCGGAAAAGATGTAATAAGTTTAAGTATCGGAGAACCCGATTTTAATACTCCGGACGAGATTAAAGAGTTTGGAAAGCTGGCGATTGATGAAAATTACTCGCACTATTCACCGGTGCCCGGATATTTAGATTTGCGTAAAGCGATATGCAAAAAATTTGAAAGAGATAATGGGCTACGCTACACGCCTGAACAAATTGTAGTTTCAACCGGTGCCAAACAATCTATTTTTCAAGTAGTAATGGCAACAGTTAACCCTGGCGACGAGGTAATTATTCCTACCCCCTATTGGGTTTCTTATAAACCTATTGCAGATTTTGCCGAAGCCAAAGTGATTTACATCACTACGCTTTTGGAAGATGACTTTAAAGTAACGCCCAAGCAACTGCGCGAAGCTATTACGCCGAAAACAAAGCTTATTATGTTCAGCAGCCCATCAAACCCCACCGGTATGCTTTACACAAAAGAGGAACTTGAAGCTATCGCGGAAGTATTGCGCGAAAACCCGCATGTATTGGTAATGGCAGACGAAATTTATGAACATATCAATTTTATGGGCAAACACCAAAGTATAGCGCAATTCGATTATATTAAAGACCAAATAATTACAGTAAACGGGGTGGCCAAAGGTTTTGCAATGACCGGATGGCGTATCGGTTTTCTAGGGGCGAAAAAAGAGATTGCTGATGCTTGCCAAAAGTTGCAAGGGCAAATTACTTCCGGTACTTGCTCCATTGCGCAGCGCGCTGCTCTAAAAGCTATGGAGAGTTCGCCGGAAATTGATGCAGAAATTGTGCGGATGAAAACAATCTTTATGCAAAGAAGAGAGTTGATGTATGCTCTTTTAAAAGAGATAAAAGGGTTTGAAACAAGATTTCCACAAGGGGCATTCTACTTCTTTCCGGTAGTGGCTTCTCTATACGGAAAAAATGTACCCGCCGATTCACTGTTTGCTAAAACTTTTGGAAAAACGAGCATCAATAACTCGGTAGATATGAGTATGTATCTTTTGTATGATGCTAATGTGGCAACCGTGCAGGGGATTGCATTCGGAGATGACAACTGCATCAGACTATCGTATGCTACCAGCGAAAAAACATTGGTTGAAGCATGTAGAAGAATTAAAGAAGCGGTGGAAGCGCTAATGTAATGAACTCTACTGATAAAACAACTTAATTACCTGTTCTGCGTAGGTTTTTGAAACCGGTAAATCGGGTAAATTCAAATAATCTAAATCTAAAAAAAGCCCCTCTTTGTCTTTACGTAGCACTTTCACTTTTGTAATACTCACAATGTAAGAGCGATGGCACCTTACCAAAGGGTATTCAGCGTAGCAATCTTCAATACTTTTTAAACTTCTACGCAACAAAAAACGTGCAATTTTCCCCTTGTTTTCATAATAAATATTCACATAGTTGTCGAAAGATTCAATATAGTACAGATTGTGAAACTTAATGGATAGTCGCAAAGAGCCTTTTTCATCATTGAAATGGATTAAATTGTATTTGTCGGGTTGAATAGCCAAATAGTTTTCTTCATCTATGTATTTCGACATTTGTATCATTCGGGCAAGGTGCGATTTTTTATCTTGCAACGACAAATAGAGCCATGAAATAACGTATGGCAAAAAAAGTATCAGCGTAATATAGAGGAAGGCGCGTGGCATAATATCAAAAAAATCCCGAACATCTTTTACTCCTATTTTAACAGTGAGTGCATACAAAACCGACATGATTAATATTTCAACAAAAATCCAAACAGAATAGATAAGATAGGTAGTCTTCATTTTTTTTCTCAGGAGGTACATTATTAATCTGCTTATACTTACTATTGTAACTCCAGATAAAACGATGAATAATGTAGTAATAAAACGCCGGGTATCGGTAAGTTCGCCTATTTTCCAAAAAAGGGCGAAAAATTCAGTGTTAAAAGGTTTATAAATATTCAAAAACAACAGAGAGAAGAAAAAAACAAAAACCAACAACAAGATGATGTTTTTTTTACTCGTTAGAAAAGAGGGAATTAGTCGTTGCATTTTTTTGTTTTTCGGAAGGGCAAATATCTTATTTTTTTTAGTATTGTAGAAACAAGGATGAGTGCGGTAATACCCACCATTATCCGCGCCAAATAATCTCCATATCTTGAGTAAAAAGTAATCTTATCGTTAGGAAAAACGACTTGTGAAATTGCAATTCTTTCTTCGTATTGTGTTTTTTGCTTTGCATTTCCGAGGGGGTCAATAAAAGCAGAGATGCCGGTATTGGCTGCCCGGAGTATAGGGCGGCGGGTTTCAATAGCTCTAAGTCGGCTCATCTCAAAGTGTTGTTTGTAGCCGGGGGTATTTCCCCACCATGCGTCGTTGGTAATCACACACATCAATTGTGCGCCGTGCAGTACAAATCTTGAAAAAAGCTCTCCAAAAACAGACTCGTAACAAATGGGTACACCTACTTTTACGATTCCTTGTTTGGTATTTGCACGAAATGCTCTTTGTTTTGTGTCTATACCAAGAGACCCGGATGTTCCGCCCAAGTCAATAGCTAAATTTTCGAGGAACCAGAAAATTTTAGGGTAAGGCATCTTTTCTACGCCCGGCACCAATTTGCTTTTTCTATACAACTCTATTTCATTCTTGTTGTACAAACACGAAGTATTGTAGAATATTACAAAAACGCTATCTGCATATTTTCGGGCTACAGAAGATACTTTTGTATCGAAAACCGCAATCGTTGATAGCCCTATCACAAGATTCAGTTGTGGATGTTCTTGGAGTAAAGTATCTAACAGAAGGAACGACGGAGGATAGATCGCTGTGTCGTAAAATTGTGCCTCGTTAATGTTATGCGGTAACGCCGACTCCGAGCAAATGATCAATTCCGTCTCCGAAGTAATCTTTTCAGATGCTACCTGAATGAGTAATTCTGCAATTTCAAAATTAGAACTATTAAACTGTTCCGTCCATGGGTCTATATTTTGTTGTACAATAACAGTTTCAATGCCATTCTCTTGCTTAACAGTATATGTTTTGTAGATGATGAGCGAAATACTAATCGGAACAATTAGGGTAAGAATGATTACGGTAAATGTTATTTTTGTTTGTAAACTACGTAAATTTGACAAAATGTGTATTCGTTTATTGCTTTTAAAAGACTGGATAAAACTATAAATCAAAAAATTAACCATCAACACCCAAATTGTTCCCCCGAAAGTTCCTGTATATTCGTACCATTGTACTAATTTGTGCTGTGCAGCGAATACATTTCCAAGGTTTAGCCAGGGCCATGCGAGTTGCCACTGAAGATGCAAAAACTCCCATGCACACCATAATGCAATGAAAGCCAATGAAGTAGTTATTTTTGGAAGATTTGTACTTTTCATCCAATGCCACATTCCGAAGAAAGAACTCATGAAAAAAGCATTTAGCACAATTGCAGCCACTGCTCCGGAAGGCGTACTATTCCAAATCCACCAAGTTACTCCTAAATTCCAAATTAAAAAAGCAGGAAACGACATCCAAATCCCTTGCCATAGTAGTATTCCTTTTTTCTTTTCGAGAAGTCTATCGCTTAGAAAAAATAACGGAACAAAGCCAAAGAAAATAAAAAATGAAAAGCCATAAGGATACCATGAAAGCCAAAGTAGCGCTCCCGAAAGGATGGATAGAAATATTTTATTTTTATGGAAAAACATGAGTCGTTAATAAAGTGCAAATAAACACTTTTTAGTAATTTTAAATAAAAAAAGGTTTTTTAATAACCGATTCACTGCGAAGGCTTGCCCTGCCGGAGCAATAAAAAGAGTTAAGAAACCTTATTTTATAAAAAGTCCTTAGTCTAAAAGAATTACCGGAATTTCTAAGGGGTCAACAGATTTGCCATCTTTGTAAACTCGCATGGAGCCTCCAGAAATTTCATCTATGAGAGTAATAACGCCGTTCACTCTTCCAAATTCAATTTTCATATCGTACAGCTCAGCGCCCTTCTTTGATAATTCGCTTTGGATAATGTACGCGATACGTTTGGTTAAATCTTTCAGAATTTCGTACTCTTCGGCGGTTAGGATGCCCAGCATATCCAACTGGTCTTTGGTAATGGGCGGGTCGCCGCGTTCGTCGTCTTTCAGGGTGGTTTCCACTAAGTAATCTAAATCTTGCCCGTTTTCGCAGTAGTCTGCAAACCTTCTGTAGAAGCTTCCAACCGCTTTCCGGCGGCAAATAACTTCAACACCTTTGCCAAACATTGCGGCGGGTTTTACAAGCATTTGCGCTTTTTCAACGTCTGCTGAAATCAAGTGGGTAGGGATGCCGGCTTCTTCAATTTTTTTGTAAAAAAACTCGGTAAGTCTTACGCACGACTTACTAACACCTTCAATTGACAAGGCTACTGTATTGGCACCCGGGTCAAATTTCCCGTCGGTACCGGTTACATCATCTTTAAACTGTAGTAAGATGTTGCCATCGCCATTATCGTAAACATCTTTAGTTTTTCCTTTGTAGAGCATTTTCATGTTTCAATATTTTTTATTAGTGCGCGAAAATACATTAATTTCTTTATCCAATAATCACTTTTTTTGGTTAAAGGTTTGAGGACACGCATTACAAGTCATATTTGGGTTTCCTTTTCCCAAAAGAATACGAAATATAGGCGTAAAAATAGGCAGGCTTTGTTTTGTTAAAGGCCATTTGTTGAATAAACGGGAAAACCATATCCATAGATACCCCCACTTCAAGCATCTGCATACTTAAAGGAGATCTACTAAAATCGAAATTAAGCCCTGTTTTTCCATAAAATCCGGGGCGAACGGCTACTTTATTAAACCTATCGAAAAAACGAGCCCCTCCGAAAATATTGCCAAGATGATGTTCCGGCTTTTCGGGGTCGTACCTTTCCACTTCGGTATAAAAATAATCATCAACCCTTTTCCATATCTCTAAATAAGCAGGCAACCCAAAGCAAACAGTAGCCCCAAGGTGTACAAAGTATCGAATTTGAACACCCCCGTAGTATGGTTTGTACGTAATTACTCGCTGGTAGCCGTAGCCCCCACGAAGGAAAAAGAGGTCGTATAATTTCCCATAACTGAACGCCCTGCCGCGCGTGTCAACTCTACCCTTCACTGCTTTGTGGTGAAAACAATAGGAAAACTCAATCTCCCACAAATATTTATCTTTGGGGGTGGGCGTTCTGCCTTGCTGAAAACCAACACTAAAACCGGAACTGTTTACTGCGGCAAAAATATTCCACTCTTTTATCGTAATTACTTCCATCTCATCTCCACCTACTTCAATTTCTTGCCCAAAAAGAGATAAGCAAGAAACAAGGAGCCCTAAAAAAAGTAGCAGTTTTTTCATTTCTACGGCAAAAATATTCTTTTTTATGCAAAATTGTATCTTTGCCAGCCATTAATTAAAATGATTCAGAAAATAATTTACAGGATTAAAGCTTTACGGCTATTTTCACTTCCTCTTTCTTTTTCCGGAATTGTTATGGGAGGTTTGCTCGCAAACTCCTTTGGAAATTTTTCGTGGGCACTCTTTATTCTGGCGATAATAACGGCATCTGCTTTGCATCTCATTTGCAACCTTGCCAACGATGTGGGAGATTATCAATCGGGCAACGACACTGCCGAAAGTGTAGGCCATGAAACGATGCTTATCTCCGGCAAGTTGTCGGTAAGGGATTTAAAACTCATGATAGGCTTTTTTACCGTCATTGCTGCACTATGTGGTTTAGCTCTAATTTACCTTGCCTTTGGAACTATTTTTGAATGGAGAGCGCTTTTAATGATTTTTGTAGGTGTTCTCTCCCTTTTGGCAGCCATTTTTTATACTATTGGGAAAAAACCGTACGGCTACAGAGCTTTTGGTGATTTGGCTGTTTTTTTGTTCTTTGGCTTAACCGCCGTTGCAGGAACTTTTTTCTTGCTCACTAAAACCTTACCCGCTATCATTTTGTTACCTTCCATTTCCATGGGCTTTTTTGTAACGGGCGTAGTAAACCTTAACAACATACGTGATATTGAGAATGACAGAAAATACAGAAAAACGATACCCATTTTTATTGGAGAAAAAAACGCAAAACACTATCATGCTTTATTGGTTGGGTTGCCTTTTATCTTGATGCTTTATTTTAATCTCATACAACAAAAACCTCTAACATCCTACTTGTATCTCATTCTTTTCCCTTTTACCCTTTATCATATTCTTCAAGTGTATAACCACAAAGGACTTGCGTTAAATAGAGCTATAGGTTGCTTAATACTGATAACCAACTTCTTTGTAATAAGCGTTGTGTAGTAAAAACATCCTAAAAAAATAATGGGTAAATGTGAAATATCGAACTGCAAGTACCGTTTTAAAATGAATCAATAATAAATGCGATACAAACACTCTCTACTTTCAAGAATAAAAAACTATAAATCAAGACTTTGTGTAATCGTTTTATGCAATCTGTTTGCCGTTTTTTTTTCAGTCTTATCGCTTATATTGCTCGAGCCTCTTCTACGTCTCCTTTTCCTTGGAAATTTGGAGAACGCAAGTCCATTTAGCAAGGTTTTTATTTCACTAATACCAAAATCGTTGGATGTAGAGTCAATGATTGGGTCTATGGCGGTAATGGCATTTTTTGTTTTTTTACTTTTTGCCTTAAAAAATGTGTTTGCTATTCTTTCGTCATGGCTAATGGCCACGATAAAAAGCAGGTTTATTCAACAAATTAGGAATGAGCTTTATGAAAAGATAACTATTCTTCCTCTCTCCTACTTTTCTCAACGAAAGCGTGGCGATATTGTATCTCGCGCTGTCAATGACGTGCAGGAATTGGAAAATACGTGGCTGCGTTCCATGCAACAATTTTTAAATGAACCCATTGCAATATTGCTTTATATTGTTGCTCTGTTTATTATTGATTATCAACTAACGATCTTCACTTTGCTGCTTCTACCGATTGCTGGTTTTTTTATTTCTTTAGCTTCCAGAAAACTAAGAAAGAAAGCAGCGGCTTCTAAGGAAGGTTTTGGCAATCTTTTTTCTCACTTGGAAGAGTCATTGTCGGGGTTGAAAATTGTTAAAGGATTTAATGCGCAACAACATGCTGCCAATGTTTTTGACAAAGAGAATAAGCAGTATGCCAAACTCTACAAACATATCTTGTGGAATATTGATTTAGCATCTCCGCTGAGCGAATTTCTGGGTGTTACAGTGGTTATGATTATTCTAATTTTTGGAGGTTGGCAAGTATTGGGAGGTGCTGCTGCATTGTCGGCTCCGCTATTTATTGTTTATATTGCACTTATTACACTTGTGATAAATCCGGCAAAAAATTTAGCGGCTGCTTTTGCCAATTACAAAAGAGGTATCGCTGTTTTAGAAAGGGTAGAAGAGATACTTAGCGCTGATGAAAAAATTGTTCAATCGCCCAAAGCAATTCCTGTGAGCGAATTTACATCTCAAATTGAGTACAAAAATGTTTCTTTCTCTTATAAAGATGGCGCATTAGTTGTAGATAATTTATCTTTTGTTATTCCAAAAGGAGAAACCTGTGCTATTGTGGGCGCTTCCGGCTCAGGAAAAAGTACTCTTATCGACTTGCTTTCAAGATTTTACGATGTAACATCGGGAGAGGTATTAATAGATGGAATAAACATAAAAGATTATGTAATTGACGATTTGCGTGGTTTGTTTGCCTTAGTATCTCAGGATATTATTTTGTTTAACGACACTATTTACAATAACATTACTTATGGTTTGCAAAATGTGTCTTTAAATGAAGTAAAGACTGCGGCAAAGGCGGCGCATGCTTTGGAGTTTATTGAAGCGCTTCCTCAGCACTTCAATACGGTTCTGAGCGACAGAGGACTATCTCTATCGGGAGGTCAGCGACAAAGGCTGAGCATTGCGCGTGCTATTTTACGTAATGCACCCATACTAATTTTAGACGAAGCCACGAGCGCATTAGATACAGAATCAGAAAAAAAAGTACAAGAAGCCATTGATGAACTCATGGCAGATAGAACAGTTATAATAATTACCCATAGGCTATCTACTATAGAGAAGGCAGGGCAAATTATCAATTTGGGTTGAGTTTAACCCAGATTACGCATTAGAAAAATTATATCAAAGTGGATTTTTTAACTTTTTTTTCGTATTCTAACTGTTCGTATTAAAGTTAGTGTATATTTGCACCCTCATTTATAAACCACTTAAATATATAGGAGGAAAGTTATCGGTTAAATTGTTACTTTTTTAAATTTATACACAAAAAAATGATTATGAAATTGATTGCTTTAACTGATAATGAGCTAATTACTCGTTATATTGGTGGAGATGAAAATTCCCTTAAACAATTAATCGCAAGACATCAAAAGAAGGTTTTTTCCTATATCCTTATGTCGGTGAAAAATCGCGAACTTGCGGAAGATATATTTCAAGATACATTTATTAAGGTAATAAACACTCTCAAATCGGAAAACTATAAAGAAGAAGGGAAGTTTTTGCAATGGGTAATGCGAATTGCCAACAATCTAAAAATAGACTACTACCGTAAAGTACAACGTATGCCTGTTTTTGAGTCGAATAGCGATTTCAATATTTTTGATGTGTTAAACGGAACCGACCCCTCTATCGAACAAAAAATAATCACAGAGCAAATCTACAGCGATGTTAAAAATTTGGTGCAGTATCTCCCGGAAGAACAACGTGAAGTTTTAGAAATGCGTATCTACGATGACGTAAGTTTTAAAGATATTGCAGAACTTACCGGCGTAAGTATTAATACTGCCTTGGGAAGAATGAGATATGCTTTGATTAATCTCAGAAAATTAATCAAAGAAAAAAACGTAATCATTTCATAATCAATACTTTGTTTTTTATTTTATGATTTTGCAATAATTCATTTTTATAGGCGTTTTTTCTATGTATTAAACACGAATCGCTATGCCTATGACCAAAGAATTGACCCTTTCTAAAAAACATTCTAAACTTAATTTGAATCAGTCCCCAAGAGGTGCAATTATTGAAACTTTGATGAGCTATTCAAAATCTCTTCAAATAGTGAACACATCCATTGGAAAAATAGTTGTTGTAAACAACTAACTTACCCAACAATGGCAAAATCAAGTAGTTTTTTTTATTGCAAAAATTGTGGCTATCAGTCGGCCTCGTGGATAGGCAAGTGTCCTTCTTGTGGAGAATGGAATAGCTTTGAGCAAGAAGTGGTTCATCGCGAAGAGAAGCAACAAAAAGGAAAAATATTGCCTGTTCCTATCAAATCTAAGCCAAAGCCCATAAGTGAAATAGAGTTGGATGAGATGCCACGAATTTCTACGGGTTACAAAGAATTTGATGTAGTGTTGGGGGGCGGAATTGTACGTGGCTCTCTTACCCTTCTTGGTGGAGAACCGGGCATTGGAAAATCTACCCTCCTGCTGCAAATAGGATTGGCACTGCCCAATTACAAAGTGCTTTACATCTCTGGCGAGGAAAGCGAATCGCAACTGAAGATGAGGGCAGAAAGAATCTCAAAACAGCCCCATAATAACCTTTACATTCTTACAGAAACGCAAACACAAGAGATTGTAAAACATATAGAAACGTTAAGCCCTGACATTGTCATTGTTGACTCAATTCAAACCATGCACAGCGCACTCATTGATTCGGCTGCGGGGTCTATTTCACAAATAAAAGAGTGTGCGGCAGAGTTTCAGCATTTAGCAAAAACTACAGCAATTCCTGTTTTCCTTATTGGGCATATTACCAAAGATGGTGCCATTGCCGGGCCAAAGGTACTGGAACATATTGTAGATACGGTACTTCAGTTTGAAGGAGACCAGCATTACGGATACCGCATGGTGCGCTGTATTAAAAATCGATTCGGCTCCACTTCGGAGTTGGGAATTTTTGAGATGAATGCGACGGGATTACGTGAGGTAAACAATCCTTCGGAAATCTTGATTTCAAAACATGATGAACTTTTTAGTGGAACAGTAGTTGCGGCAATTTTGGAAGGGAATCGTCCGTTGATGATTGAAACACAGGCATTAGTAAGTACCGCTGTGTACGGAACTCCGCAGCGCTCTGCCACCGGCTTCGACCTGAGGCGTTTGAATATGCTTTTGGCTGTTTTAGAAAAAAGATGCCAATTTAAATTAGGAGCAAAAGATGTGTTCCTAAATATTGTAGGCGGTTTTAGTGTGAACGACCCTGCGATCAACTTAGCGATTATGGCTGCCATATTATCATCTACTGCCGACATTCCCGTTGACCCCAAAACGTGCTTTGCAGGAGAGATGGGATTGAGTGGCGAAGTGAGACCCGTGCCGCGAATTGAACAACGTATCGCCGAAGCCGACAAATTAGGTTTCAACCGTTTTTTTATATCCAAATATAATATGAAAGGAATTGATACATCCAAATACCAAATAAAATTAATTCCCGTTGGGAAAATTGAAGAGATGTTGAAATTGCTGTTTGGCTGAGTTATGAAAATCATTCAAAACGTCTTAGTTTCCGACGACCTTTTTTCAGAGTACTTCTGCTGTGAACTCCAAAAATGTGGAGGCAAGTGTTGCATTGAAGGAGATGTGGGCGCCCCACTCGAACCGGATGAAATTTCCGATTTAGAAGACAATTACCCAATCTTTAAAAAATATATGACCCTGGAAGGCATAAAAAGAATAGAAGAAAATGGTGCTTTCGATTACGATATGGAAGGCTCGTTTGTTACCCCTTTATTACAAGACGAAAGCTGCGTTTTCCTGTTTTTTGAAGATAATATTGCAAAGTGTGCAATTGAAAAAGCATTTTTTAAAGGAGAAACGGATTTTCAAAAACCAATTTCATGTCATTTATATCCTGTTCGGGTAAAAAATCTTCCCGACTATCAAGCCCTGAACTACCACAGGTGGAAAGTGTGTAGTTCTGCATGTGAAAAAGGGGCGAACTTGAAACTACCACTCTTTCAATTTTTAAAAGAGCCTCTCATTAGAAAATATGGAAACACTTGGTATGAAGAATTAGAAGAAACTTTATAAGTATATTTTCGCAGCCTCATTAAGTCTTAAAAACTATGCCACTCATACCCCTTTGTAGTACCCAAAAAATTATTGAACCCTCAGTTATCGCAATTGGCTCTTTTGATGGTGTACACCTTGGACACCAATCTTTATTGAAGCAAGTAACCAATTATGCAAGCCAAAATAATTACAAAAGTATTGTTGTAACTTTCAATCCGCACCCGCAGGAAGTGTTGCAAACCAATCCAAATTTCTTTGTAATTAATAGTTTTGAACAAAAAATCACGCTTTTTGAAAAATTTGGAATAGATAGGGTAGTTATGATTCCCTTTTCAAGAGAATTTTCTCAAAAGAGCGCTATAGATTTCTTTGAAGAGTATATCTTTTCAAACATAAATGTGAAAGCTATTTTTATGGGACCTAATCATCACTTTGGAAAAAAAAGAGAGGGCAACGCAGCCACTTTAGCATCCATTTGCGAAGAGAAGCGTATCAAACTTTTTACAACACAAGAGTATATCTTAGACAACCAAGAGGTTCGTTCCACTCTAATTAGAGAATTTATAAGACAAAAAGATTGGAAAAATGCAGAAAGACTGATGGGGCACGGTATTTTTCAAAAAATTACTGAACCATGAGCTTTTTTTTATCCTTGAAGACAACTATCAAAAAAAAAATATATCTTTGCCGCCTCAAAAGAGTAACTGACCAATGGTGTAATGGTAGCACTCCAGGTTTTGGTTCTGTCAGTCTTGGTTCGAATCCAGGTTGGTCAACTCTACACTACTCTCACTCAAAAAAGTGGGAGTTTTTTTTAGAAGAAAGTGAAAGTGGGGTCGAAAGCCCTTCTTTTTGTTTGAAATTAACAATAATAAAAAAAATAAAACCATCATGAATGATAGCTTAAACCTCCTCGAAACATTAGCAGAATTTAAAGATTTTAAAAACATTGAAAGAGAATCGTTAATGCGGATTTTGGAAGATATTTTCCGCTCTGCACTAACCAAAAAGTATGGACACGACGCTAACTTTGAAGTCATTGTAAACGTTGACCGTGGTGAGTTGGAAATTCAGCGGTATAGAGCCATTGTTCCCGACGGAAAAGTGAGAAACGCATTTACCCAAATAGCATTTTCCGAAGCAATAAAAATTGAGCCCGACTTCGAAATAGGCGAAGATGTAATGGAAAATGTTCGCTTTTCCGACTTTGCACGTCGCGAAATACAAGCGCTACGACAACACTTGATTACCAAAATCATGGAATATGAGAAAGACCTTATCTATAAAAAATATGAGCACCGTCTTGGTGAACTTGTTACCGGTGAGGTAAGTCAAGCATGGAAAAAAGAGATTTTAGTGTTGGACGAAGATGGCGTTGAACTTATCCTGCCCAAGAGCGAACAAATTCCAAACGATAAGTACAAAAAAGGAGACTCGCTTACCGCTGTTGTACATAGAGTAGAAATAAAAGGTTCATCGCCCCAAATTCTTATTTCGAGAACATCGCCCCTCTTTTTGGAAAGATTAATGGAAACTGAAATCCCGGAAGTTTACGATGGGCTTATCACGATTAAAAACGTAGTGCGCGCCCCCGGTGAACGCGCAAAAGTGCTGGTGGAATCGTATGATGACAGAATTGACCCTGTGGGCGCTTGCGTAGGCGTAAAAGGAAGCCGTATTCATAGTATTTTCCACGAATTGAGAAAAGAAAGTATTGATGTAATTAATTTTACAAACAACAACAGCTTACTTATCTCAAGGTCGTTAAGCCCTGCTAAAATATCTTATATTGAGATTGACGAAGAGAACAAAACTGCGAATGTATATATGAAACCCGACCAAGTTTCTTTGGCAATTGGAAAAGGTGGATATAATATTAAATTAGCAAGTAAACTAACGGGCTATGAAATAGATGTGTTTAGAGATGATATTAAGGAGGAAGAAGATGTTGAACTCACTGAATTTGCAGATGAATTTGACCAATGGGTAATTGACGCATTCAAAGCTATTGGCTGCGATACTGCCACCAGTGTGCTTAAACTTAGCCGCGAAGAACTTATTCAACGCACAGACCTCGAAGAAGAAACAGTGGACGATTTTATCGCATCTGTAAAAAAAGAGTTGGATATTGAGGGCTAAACGAGGAACTTAAGAATTAAGAATTATGAATTACGAATTAATAAAAATATGTCGGACGAAAAGAAAATACCACGATTAGGAAAAGCAGCAGGAGAGTTTAATGTGTCGATTTCTACAATTTTAGAATTATTCAAAAAGAAAAAAATTCAGATTGAAGAAAATGCAAACGCAAAACTTACTCCTGAAATGTATGATATTCTTCTGAAAGAGTATCAAAGTGATAAAATGGTGAAGGAGGAGGCTAAGAAAGTAGATATTGGTGCTTTTACAAAAACGAAAGCCGAATCGGAAGAAGTGAAATGTGCGGTGGAAGAGACAACAACTGCCCCCCCCGCTCATAAGAAAACTCAAACAGAAGAAAAACAGCATGTTGAACGGATTTCCGCCGTTATCACTGCGCCTAAAGTTGTGGGAAAAATTGATTTAGAACCTAAGAAAAAAGTT
>Ga0209737_10001400_pt1 | contig 17388 bp, 19 predicted proteins | sample TergutCu122P3_FD_187284 | JGI IMG/M metagenome (GOLD analysis project Ga0209737, IMG submission 187284) | Cubitermes ugandensis P3 segment gut microbial communities from Kakamega Forest, Kenya - Cu122 P3 (SPAdes) (version 2) | ecosystem: Host-associated > Arthropoda: Insects > Digestive system...
TTGGAGTTGCGGCGGCATTAAGAGCGATATTTCATATGGCGAAAAAGAAAGAACCGCCGGTAAAGGATAAAAAATGAATCTATCTGGCATTGCAAAAAGAATGATATTGGTCGTGTGCGGCGCGCTGCTTGTGCTTGTTGCGGGCAGCATCGTGTACTATCGCTCGTTTGAGTTTTTGCCGTTCGCATTCGGTGCGCTGCTTGGAACGGTCCTTAACATAATAAAAATTGTCATGATCGACCGCACAGTCAAACGGGCCGTTGACCCCGGATCAAAGATCGCCGCAAACGCTGTGCTTATTCAACAGCTATTAAAGTTTGCGCTGACCGGGCTCGTTCTCGTCCTGGCCGCGACGATTCCCTTTATCAGCCTTTGGGGCGCCGTGTTCGGCATATTGACGTTTCATGTTGCCGCATGGTCTCTCAAGAGCTATCCGGGAAGCGGCGAGGACGCGGCCGACAGCGCGGAACACGATAAGTCCTCGGATTAGAATAAAGACGCGGAGGTGACCGACTCTGGATTTTAATAACAACGTTCTCTGGGTCGTCGAGCTGTTCGGCATTGAAATTTGGATAACCGAAACGATACTCAACACCTGGATCATAATGCTGGCGCTTATCGTGGCCGCTGTTTTGATCCGCATTGCGATACGCAGATTCAAAACGGTCCCGGCCGGCTTCCAAAACGCGATCGAAGCGGTCGTCGAGGCCTTTGACAACATCGTGAAAAAATCTGCCGGAGAAAAGCTTATGGGCTTGGGCAGCTGGTTTTTCATGGTCTTTGCCTTTATCCTTGTATCCAACCTCAGCGGGATCGTGGGCATACGGCCGCCGACCGCCGACTGGGCCACCACCTTTGCGCTTGCGCTGGCGACTTTTACATTGATCCAGGTATGCGGGATCAGATACCAAAAAGGCCGATATCTTAAAAGCTTCTTCGAACCGTTCTTTTTGTTTTTTCCGTTGAACGTGATAGGCGAACTGGCGCGTCCCGTTTCGTTGAGTTTCCGCCTCTTCGGAAATGTGCTGGCGGGATTGATCCTGACGTCGCTCGTCTACTCGCTGCCCGTCTACCTGCGCTTTGTCATACCCGCGGTATTGAATGTTTATTTTGATATCTTTACCGGAGCCCTGCAAACCTATATATTCTGCGTATTGAGCCTGACGTTTATCGGCGCAGCTGCGTCGTCGTCAGAGGAAGTATAATATACCAAATTACTGGAGGAACTGATATGCAAGATTCATTGGCTTTTATTATCGCGGTGGCACAGATAGCGGCCGTTGTAGCGCTGTTTAACGGCGTGCTCACCACCTTTGGGCAGGCCAAGATCGCGGCGGCGGCGATCGAGTCGATCGCGCGCCAGCCCGAAGCGGCGGGTTCGATCACGAACACGATGTTTATCGGTCTGGCCTTGGCCGAGACGTCGGGTATCTACGGTCTTCTGATCGCCATCATTTTACTGTTCGCAAATCCGCTCGTAAGTATATTCCTGCAAAACGCCGCCTGATGAACACGACGACAACACATGAAAGGGGAGGGGTTATTGAACGCTATAATGTTAATTACGGCCACGCCTGACGGACGCATATTCGGCCTCGATCAGCAGACGTTTATAAGCGTTGCGATCCAGTTGTTTAATGCGTGCCTTCTGGCTGTGGCGCTGTCATTTATACTGTATAAGCCCGTCCGTAAATTTTTAAAAAAACGCGCCGACGGCATAACGGCGCAATTAAAAGGCGCGGAACAAGATGTGGCTAAAGCGAATGAACTGAAAGCTATGTATGAACAAAAGCTTGAAGAGCTTGAGGCAGAGCGTCTTGAGATCCTCGAGTCGGCGCACGATCTTGCCGAAGAAAAAAGCAAAGACATGTTGCACGACGCAGAGAAGCAAGCGGCCGCCGTGAAAAAGCAGGCCGCGGCCGATATACAGACTGAACGCGAACGCGCGAGCGAGGAGATCCGATTACACATCATCGACGTCGCTTCGGCGATGGCAGAAAAATTCGTTGCCCACACGATAGACGTCGACACCCGAAACAGGCTCTTTGACGAGACGATTGCACAACTGGAGGGCGCGGCATGGGACAACTGACCGATAAGATAACGGCGCACGTCGTGTGCGCGGCGAAACTTACCAATAAACAGGCTTCCGCGCTCAAAAAGGTACTGTCCCAAAAAACGGGCAAACAGGTTGAGCTCTCGTCAACTGTCGATCCTTCCGTGATCGGCGGACTTTCTATTTTTGTCGACGAGCACGTCATAGATTACACGATAAAGAAACAGATGCGCGATTTAAAAGACAGTGTCAAAAGGAGAAGCGCCGATGATCATAAAGCCTGATGAAATAAGCGCTGAAATCAAAAAACAGGTGCGCTCCTTTTCCCCTGAACTGAACGTTACCGAAGTTGGCAGCGTCATTCAGGTCGGGGACGGCATTGCGCGCATTCAGGGGCTGCACGGCGCCATGAGCGGCGAACTGCTCGAGTTGTCGTGCGGGATGCACGCGATCGCCCTGAACCTCGACAGCGACAGCATCGGCGCGGTGCTTATGGGTCCCGATACGCACGTCAGAGAAGGGGACCATGTCACGGCGACGGGACGCGTGGCCGAGGTGCCGGTCGGAGACGCTATGCTGGGGCGCGTGGTCAACGCGCTGGGCCAGCCCATCGACGAAAAAGGCGAGATACTGTATAAGACCACTCGCAAGATCGAGCGGGTCGCGCCGGGCGTTATCGAGCGCCGCGAAGTCAGCGTACCGCTTCAAACGGGCATCAAAGCGATCGATGTACTCGTCCCGATCGGGCGAGGGCAAAGGGAATTGATTATAGGCGACCGTCAGACAGGAAAGACGGCGCTTTGCATAGATACGATCATCAATCAAAAGGGCAAAGACGTATTGTGTATCTACGTGGCGATAGGGCAAAAGGCGTCGATCGTGGCGCAGATAGCCAAGATGCTGGGTGAAAAGGGCGCAATGGAATACACCACCGTTGTCGCCGCCACCGCAAGCGATTCCGCGTCGCTGCAATACATCGCGCCCTACGCGGGCTGTGCGATCGGCGAGGAATGGATGGAGGCGGGCAGAGATGTGCTCATCGTGTACGACGACCTGTCGAAGCACGCCGTCGCCTACCGCGCCCTGAGCCTGCTGCTGCGCAGACCGCCGGGCCGCGAGGCATATCCCGGCGACGTGTTTTATCTTCACGCGCGGCTTTTAGAGCGGGCGGCGTGCATGAGCGAGGCGTACGGCGGCGGCTCGATGACCGCGCTTCCCGTCATCGAGACGCTCGAGGGCGATATATCGGCCTACATCTCGACCAACGTGATATCGATAACGGACGGACAGATATATCTCGAAACCGAGCTGTTCAACGACGGCATCCGTCCCGCGATCAACCCGGGATTTTCGGTGTCGCGCGTCGGCGGCTCGGCACAGATCAAGGCGATGAAGAGGATCGCGGGTCCGCTGCGCATCGAGCTTGCGCAGTACAGGGAACTCGCGGCGTTCGTGCAGTTCGGGTCCGACCTGAATCAGGACACGCTCGGCCGGTTAAGGCAGGGCGAACGCATTGTTGAGATACTCAAACAGCCGCAGTACAGGCCGATGCCGGTCGAAAAGCAGGTGCTGATACTCTATCTGCTCACCAACGGCTATCTGGCCGACGTGCGCGTGGAAAGCGTGCGGAAATTTCAATACGACTTCCTGGAATTTATCGAGGACTGCTACAGCGATATCACAGATGAAATACGCGAGAAAAAGGAAATCTCCGACGAACTGGAACACGACATCAAGACCGCTGTCGGCGAATTTAAAAAACATCACAAATATCACTAGGACCTGTTGACACTACCGCTCAACGCCCATCTTTTGGCGGATTTTGCGCCATACTGCGTTAAATTTTCTTGCAATACGCAGAGTATTACTTCAAAAATTTGCCTTGTTTGACACAAAACCCGCTTAAAATCTAAGCATTTCGGATAGTGTCAACAGGCCCTAAGGAAAACCGCTATGCCGTCAATGAAGATAATCAAACGCAGGCTTGCAAGCGTGACGACCACAAAAAAGATCATGAAAGCGATGAACATGGTCGCCGCGTCCAAGCTGCAAAAGGACAAGGCGCGTCTTCACGCCGCCCGCCCTTTTTTTGATGGAACAAACAAAATAATAAGCCTCCTTAAAAACCGCGAGGACACGGCGGACAACGTTTTTTTTGAGCGCCGGACGGTAAAAAGTGCCGCGTATCTTGTAATCACCGGCGACAGAGGTTTGTGCGGGAGCTATAACACAAACGTGCTGGAAAAGGCGCTGTCGCACATGAACGACGTCGACACCGTGCACGAAAAGATTGTTGTCGTTGGATTAAGAGGCTGTGATTTTTTTAAGCGGCACGAAAAAAATATCGTGCAAAGGTTCGACGTGCTCGACATCGCGTTTTTTGATGATGCGGAGCGTATCAGCGGATATCTTACCGAACTGTTTACTTCGGGCGAAGTCGACGAGGTTTATGTGGTGCACACAAAGTTCGAATCGGTGTTGGTCCACGAACCGGTCGTAGAAAGGATCTTGCCCGTCAGCGGCGACGCGCAGGCACACGGTAAAGAGGATGACACAAAGTACGAGCCCGATGTGTCGTCCTACCTTGATTATGCGATACCGCTTTATTTAAGCACCTTTATCTACAGCGCGCTGCTCGAATCGTCGGCGTGCGAACAGGCAGCCCGCATGATCAGCATGGATACGGCAGTCAACAACGCTTCCGACATCATCGGCAAACTGACGCGCGTTTACAACCGCAGACGGCAGGCCGCGATCACGCAGGAAATCAGCGAGCTTGTGGGCAGCACGAGCATATTAAAGTAAAGGGGCGATGTGATTTGTCCGAAACAAATACAGGGACAGTTTTACAGATAATCGGCGCGGTGCTCGACATCAGGTTTGAAAAGGACGTGCCGGCGCTGTACAACGTGATAGAGATAAAAAACGGCGGCGATACCGTGGTGCTCGAAGTCATGCAGCACCTGGGGGACAACACCGTCCGCTGCATCTCGATGCACCCCACCGAAGGCCTAATCAGGGGGATGAAGGCCGTCGATACCGGGTCTCCGATATCGATACCGGTCGGCGAAAAAACTTTGGGCCGCATGCTAAACGTGCTGGGCAAGGCGATAGACGGAAAGCCCGAGCCCCAGGCAAAGGAATACTGGCCCATCCACCGCCCCATCCCGGGCGTTTCGGAACAGGCCGAGGTCACCGAGATGCTCGAGACGGGGATCAAGGCGATCGACTTGCTGTGCCCCTATTCAAAGGGCGGCAAGATCGGTTTGTTCGGCGGCGCGGGAGTCGGTAAAACGGTACTTATAATGGAACTCATCCGCAACATCGCGCACGAACACGGCGGCTATTCCGTCTTCGCGGGTGTTGGTGAGAGGACGCGCGAAGGCAACGATTTGTACAGCGACATGAACAGGTCGGGAGTTATCAATAAAACGGCGCTGGTGTTCGGACAGATGAACGAGCCGCCCGGCGCCAGGATGCGCGTAGGCATCGCGGGACTGACGATCGCGGAGTATTTCCGCGACGTAGAGCAGCAAGACGTGCTGCTCTTTATCGACAACATGTATCGCTTTGTCCAGGCGGGCTCGGAGGTGTCGGCGCTGTTGGGACGCGTACCGAGCGCGGTGGGATACCAGCCCACGCTCGCGACAGAGATCGGCAGTTTGCAGGAGCGCATCACCTCGACCAAGAGCGGCTCCATAACTTCCGTTCAGGCCATCTACGTCCCGGCCGACGACTTTACCGATCCGGCCACCGCCACGACGTTTGCGCATCTCGACGCGACCACCGTTTTGTCCCGTGAACTCGTCGAGCTCGGTATCTATCCCGCCATCTCGCCGCTCGAATCCACGTCGCGCCTCCTCGACAAAACAGTGTTGGGCTCCAAACATTATAAAACGGCGCGCGCGGTCCAGAGCATTTTACAGCGCTATAAAGATCTTCAGGACATCATTGCGATCCTGGGCGTCGACGAACTGCCCGAAAACGATAAACTTGTTGTCAACCGGGCGCGAAAGGTGCAGCGGTTTCTCTCGCAGCCCTTCTTTGTCGCAACAAAGTTCACGTCGATCCTCGGCAAGTATGTGCCTGTCGCCGAAACGGTCAGGGGATTCTCGGAGATAGTCGAGGGCAGGCACGACGACATACCCGAGGGCATGTTCCTCAACGCGGGGACGATCGATGAAGTCGTGCGCAGGTATAAAGGGTGATACGGTATGGCTGAGAAAAAGATCCGCCTTCATATAATTACGCCGGAACAGTCAAAGATCGACGAGGACGTCGATATGGTCATCATGCGCTGCACGACGGGCGACATGGGCATTATGCCGGGCCACGAGACGCGCTCGGCGGTGCTCGACTACGGCGTGATGCGCATACTGAACGACGACAACGAGCGGTGGATCGCTGTGTACGGCGGGCTTGCAGTGATAAAGGACAACGTGCTCACCGTGCTGACGCACGACGCCGAGTGGCCCGAGGAGATCGACCGCGCGCACGCGCACGTCACCCGGGAACACGCCGAACGTCGGCTGCAGGAAAAAACCGACGATCTCGAGATCCAAAGCGATCAGGTATTGCTCAGACGTGCGCTGGTGCAGATCGAGGTCAGCTCGTATACTTTTAAAGATGACGACAACGATGACGAATAAACTTTTTTGATTCCCGCCTTGAATGAGGCGGGATTTTCGCGTATACATTGCGTTTGACCACATGGGTTGCGCTGGTTGCCGCGCCGATTTTCCGATGTCTCTGAAAGTGCCAAACAGTTATTGGAAACGGCTCTCGTTGAAGGCGCTTATCAACGCCGCTGCCTTGTTTTTTTGCCCCAAAAACGGTATACTTGAGACAACTACTCCTGCGTGAAATGAGGTGCACGGTTGGACCGGAGCTTTGGTATATTGCTGGCGGCACACGGCGATCTCGCGCACAGTTTGCTGCGTTCCCTCGAGATGTTGATGGGGCCTCAGCCGAGCGTCGAGACGGTCGGTCTTTTTCCCGGCATGGGGCGCGAGGAGATGCGCGCGGCCATCGAGCAAAAGCTCGCGATATTGGCGGGCTGTGACGGCGTTGTTATCGTGGCCGACCTGGCGGGCGGAACGCCCGCGAACGTGGCGGCCGAGCTCGTGTCCGAGCGTCCCGATCTGCATGTGGTGGGCGGCGCCAACCTCGCGTTTTTGTGCGAGCTTTGTGTCTGCGACGGCCTCGACGAAGCGGTTATTGCCGACGCGATCAAGGCCGGACACATAGGACTTCACGATGTGGGCGCGAAGGTGCGCGCCCTGCTACGGCAACTCCCAAAACACGAACCCGAATCGTCTCCCGAAGGCGATCTTTAAATACAGAACGAATTGAAAGCGAGGTGAGGGTATGGCCGTTGAATTCGCGCGCATAGACGACAGGCTTTTGCACGGCCAGGTCGTCACCACCTGGATCAAGACGCTTCACATCGAGCAGTGCATAGTGGTAAACGCCGCGATCGCTGACGATACCCTGCAGCAAAAGCTGCTCGAAATGGCGGCGCCCGACGGCATGCGCGTCGTGTTCTTTTCTCCTGAAAAATTCGCGCAGGTGGCGGCCGAAAACCCCATTAACCGCCGCACCATGCTGTTGTTCAACGATCCGCGCGACGTGCTTCGTATCATCGAGCTCGGATACACGCTCGGCGACCTCAACATCGGCGGCATGAAAAACAACGGCAAAAAACGCCAGATCACGCGGGCGGTGGCAGTCGACGACGACGATGCCGCCGTGCTGCGGGCCATCGCGGACGCCGGAGTATCGGTATCAATCCAGATGGTGCCGTCCGACAGCGCGGTCAGCCTCGAAAAGGCGCTCTAGCCCGCCCTGGCTCATAACATTGGCTTTTTGGGGCGCGTCTGGCGTCCCGTAGAATGTACTCAAAAATTGAATATGGAAAGGATGTTTGTATGCTTGTACCGGCGATTTTACTGGCAATCGTAGCCGCCATCGCGGTGGCTGACGAAGCTACACTGCAATTCGGATTCTTTCGCCCTGTTTTCATCGGCGCCGCGACCGGCCTGGTTATGGGTGACTTTATAACCGGCGTGATTATCGGCGCCAGCATGGAACTCATCTTCGCGAGTGGGCAGATCGGCGCCTACATCCCGCCCGACCCCGTTCTCGGCACCATCGTGGGCACCGCGGTGGGTATCCTTTCGGGACAGGATGCGGCGGCGGCGCTCACCATCGGCCTGCCGGTCGCTATTCTGGGCCAGCAGCTCAAGATCCTCTCCTACATCATCAACATCACCTTCGTGCACAGAGCGGAAAAGGCGGCCGACAACGCCGATCTCAGCAAGATCGGCCTCTACCACTTTCTGGGTCTCGCGGTTCAGTGCTGCGTGATGGGCCTGCCGCTCTTCTTTGCGGTGTGGCTCGGCATCGACTATGTTGTGCAGCTGATCGGCCTCATCCCAGAGAGTCTCATGTTCGGCCTGACCGTGGCGAGCAGGATACTTCCCGCACTCGGTATGGGCATGCTGCTGAGTATGATGATGAACAAAAAGACGTGGGCGTTCCTTTTGGTCGGGTTCGTGGCCGCGGCCTACTTTGCGCTGCCCACTATCGGATGCGCGCTCGTCGGCCTCGCGCTGGCCGTTATCTGTGATCTCGTCATAAACGAGCGCAGGGGCCAGCCCCTGGCACAGCCCGCAACAGACAGCGCATCGAAAGGGGGATACGATCTGTAATGGATAAGCAGATGAAAAAAGAAGTTAACCGAACGTGGCGCCGTTCGCTGTTTTTGCAGGCGTCGCACAACTACGAGCGCTTCCAGTCGCTCGGATACCTCTACGCGATGACGCCAACGCTGAAAGAAGCGTACAAAGATAAACCCAAAGAGGAACTCAGCAAAGCGATGCACCGCCACCTTGAGTTTTTCAACACCTGTCCCCAGCTCGTTCAGCCCATTCTGGGCGTCACGGCGGCGATGGAAAAGAAGGAAGGCAACGCCGCGGGCGAGGCAATATCGGGCCTCAAGATCGCGATGATGGGTCCGCTTGCCGGAGTGGGCGACAGCATCGTCTATATGACGATCCTGCTCATCTGCCTGCTGCTCGCCGTAACTTTCGGCATGGAGGGCAACCCCATCGGGTTGCTGCTGTGCTTTGTGCTGTGGAACGCCACATCCCAGACCCTCAAGTTTATGGGCACCCGCCTCGGCTACCGCGAGGGAACTAAGCTCATAGACCGCATCCGCGACGGCGACTTCGTCAAGCGCTTCTCGTTCATGATGTCGATCGTCGGACTCACGATGGTCGGCGGCCTGATCTGCCAGCTCGTGGACATAAGGCTCGGGCTCGATGTGGTGGACGAGGGCGAGACTGTATTCAGCCTGCAGGGCACCTTCGACAGCATCCTGCCCTACATGCTGCCGCTGCTTGTAACGCTGCTGTGTTTCTGGCTCATGAAGAAAAAGAAGGTCAAACCCATCTGGATTTTGCTGGGCATAGTCGTGGTGGCTATATTAGGCTCACTGGCCGGTTTATTTGCACTTTAGCGGCCATTTTCCGCCGCCGCTTCGTTGTCGAACACTTAAATACACCAGGTATTCGCGTGTTCTGCCGCCTCGCGGCGACAAAAAATTCCTCGCTAAACTATTCCAGAAACAGCCATTTTCCGCCGCTGCTTCGTTGTCAAGCACTTATCTTTGTCGCTTGGAAATTGGCGCCTAGAGTCTAGTGTCTAATGCCTAATTGGGGGTTTTGATATGCACACAAATGTCGGCTGGGCGAAGGTGGAGTTTCCCATCCCGCCCGGCACACAGCTCGCGGGCTACGAGGGAGGGCCGCCGCGCCCCGCTTCAGGCACACACGACCCGCTCTACGTTCGCGCGCTCACTCTCGAACAGTGCGGTCGCCGGGTGTGTATCGCGACGTGCGACGTGGTCGCTGTGGACGCCCGGCTCACCCAGCGCGCGGCACGGTTGGCGCGCGAAAAATGGGGCGTCGACGATTTCTTTTTTGCCGCGACCCACGGGCACTCCGGCCCCGCCGGACTATTCGAGGAAGACGACACGCTCGGCGCACTCGTCACCTTTATCGTGGGCAAGCCCGACCGCGCGCTCATCGACAGTTTGGAATCGTGCGTACTTCAAGCGGTGGGCGTCAGCGTGCAAAACGAGCGCCCCGCAACTCTGCGTGCCGGCACAGTAAAGAGCCCGGGCATCGGCACCGACCGAAACGACCCGGCCCGGCCCGGCGATGAATTTCTGTCACTGTTACAGTTTGAAACGGATATCGGCGAGCAGGCGATCGTGTACAGCACCGCCTGCCACCCGACCGTCCTGCACGCCGACAATACCCTTGTCAGCGCCGACTTTCCCGGCGCAACGGCCCGCATTCTCGAGACGGGGCCGGTCAGCATGGCCATATTCCTCAACGGCAGCGCGGGCGATGTGAGCACGCGCTTTACCCGAAAGGGCGTCGGCTTCGACGAGGTGGAGCGTCTCGGCGCACTGCTAGCGGAACAGGTGCGCGGAGCTCTCAACGTGCTGCCTTCATCCCAGGCTGAGTTTGCTATCGAAACGAGCGTTTTGGATACGCGGCTCGCCGTGCGCATGGCCGAGAGCCCTCCCGAGGCCGCCCAGACACTGGATCGACTCAAGACGGAATACGCCGCCGCAAAGACGCGGGGCATCGACGAGGGCGAACTGCGCGTGCTCGAGGCGCGCTGTGAGGGCGCGCTGCTCGGCCTCATCTACAGCCAAAACCAGCCGCAGGTGGAATATCTGTCCGTCGGTGTGCGGTTTTTGCGGGTGGGTCCGCTCGAGCTCGCCTTCTTCCCGTTCGAGCTCTTCTCGGCTCTCAGTAATCCTCTGCGCCGCGACATGCCCGGCGTGGTGCCCGTCAGCTACGCCAACGGCTACTACGGCTACCTGCCCGACGCGGCGATCGAGCACACCGACAACTACGAAAAACACACCACCGTCTTTGCCTATGGGCAGGGAGAGCAATTAATGGCGGCAGTGACCCGCCATATAAAGGAGAACGACGATGGATAACGCGCACATCGCGGAACAATATATAGACATCGCGCTCGAAAAACTGCGCGAGATACGCGCGGCGGCCGGCGTGATCGATGAGGCGGCGCAGCTGCTCTTCGACTGCGTGCAAAAGGGCGGATACATCTACACCTTCGGCACCGGACACTCGCACATGATCGCGGAGGAGATATATACCCGCGCGGGCGGATACGCGCCGTTGCGCGCGATTTTGCCGCCCGAACTCATGCTTCACGAGATGCCGCTGAAGAGCACTATGCTCGAGCGGCTGCCCGGCTACGCGGCGCAGCTGGCGCTGCTCTATCAACTGAAAGAGAACGACGCGATCATCATAATCTCAAACTCGGGGCGCAACGCCGCGCCGGTCGAGATGGCCGAACTCGCGCGCGATACTGGCTGCAAGGTGATTGCGGTCACCTCGATGATTCACTCGGGCGCGGTCGACAGCCGAAGCGGAGGCAAGCGCCTGTTCGAATTGGCCGACGTCGTGCTCGACAACCGCGCGGAAAAGGGCGACGCGGCGCTGTTTATCGACGGTCTCGAGCCGCCGGTCGGTGCGACGTCCACCGTGACGGGTGCGGCGCTTGTGCAGGCGATGATGGCGTGCTTCGTCGATAAACTCGTGCGTGCGGGCAAGCCCGCGCCGGTGTTTTTCTCGAGCAACGTCGACGGCGCGGATGATGTGAACGAACAGCTCTTTAAAGAATATTGCGGGGCTTAACAATCAATAAAAAAGCAGGTGACGCTATGAAAGCAGTGATTATGGCCGGCGGAAAGAGCAGCCGGATGTTTCCGTACGACAGGTACTGGCAAAAGGCCTTTATGCCGGTGGGCAACGAGCCCAACGCCGTGCGTCTTATCGGGATGCTCGGCGAACTGGGTGTGAACGATATAACCGTGCTTACCGACAACAAACCGGACGGCGCCGCGCACGCACTGCGCGGTATGCCTGGCGTCGATATCGTCAAGGTGGCGGGAGGCGTCGGCGAATCGCTGCGAGCCCTGTGCCCGCCGCAAAGCTGGACGTTGGTGATACACGGCGATATCTATATCACAAAGGACGACCTGGCCCGCATGATCGATACCCCGCCCGACGGTGCGGCGGTCGCGCTGCTTCAGCGCGAGTCGTCGGCCTTCCGCAAGAGCGACTGGATATGCGCGCAGGCCGACGGCGATACGGTCGATGCGTTCTGGGGCCACCCGCGCGCCCGTTATGTCAACGCGCGCAGCGGCGGCGTGTTTTTGCTCGGGCCCGACGCGCTGCCCTATTTGGTCAGCGCGCCTCCCCATTTTGAGAATGTACCGACCGGCGGTATGCCGTCCACCGGTTTCACGCTCGAAAACTGCCTGCAAACCGCAATCAAGGACGGCTTTTGCGTGAGGGCGCGGTACGCGGAAGGCCATTTCGTGGACATCGATTTTCCGTGGGACTATCTCGAAGCCAACCAGTTGTGCTGCATCGACGAAGCGGGCGGTTTGGCCGAAACGCGGGTGCACGAACGCGTGCGGATCGATGCGGACGTGATCCTGCCAGATGGTGTGATCGTGGGCGAAGACTGCGTAATCGGCGCGGGAACCCAATTCAAGGGCAACTGCATCATAGGCGCCGGCACGACTATCCATAACGGCGTCGTCATCGGCGAAAACTGCATCATCGGATGCGACTGCGTCATCGAGGACTACTGCAAAATCGCGGCGAACACCGTTGTCGGCGACCACTGCAAGATCGCGTTTACCGCGGAGGTAGGCGGTGTGCTTATGGACAGGGTGGCCGCCGTGCACAACTGCGAATTGTACGGCGTCATCGGGACCGCCGTCGATATCGGCGCGGGCACCACCACCGCTATGCTTCGGTTCGACGACGCCGACGTCAGCCACACCGTGCGCGACAGGCGCTATACCCACCCGCTGGCAAGTTCGGTGTTCATCGGCGACTATTCCCGCACCGGCATCAATACCAGCTTACAGCCCGGCGCGAAGATCGGCGCAAACTGCGCCGTTGGTCCCGGCGTCGTGGCGGGCGGAAATGTGTCCCACGGCACGCTGCTGATGCTCAGGCAGGAGCTCGAGGAACGGCCGTGGGGGCCCGACAACTACGGCTGGGGCACCGGGGGCGCCGAACGATAATTTTGTTGTTTCGCCGACAAAGTCGTTATCGAAATCGCGTCTTTTCTTGAAAAAAAGCAACCTATATAATACAATTTCTAAATGGGAATCGTGCCTAAACCAGGCTTTACCAACTGCAATACCAGTATCTGGCTGGCGTTGATTTGCAATAAATTAAGTACACGGATGCAAAGTTAGTGTGGGCAGCGGCTTTTAGGTTAACGCGCGGCTCTCTGTTGCTGTGCTCGTGCTAAAAACCACTGTCAATCGACAGTGGTTTTATGTATTTTTATGGAAAAAGGCTGTAAAATGCCGTTTTTGTGCTTTAAAACTAAATCAAAGCAAATAATTACACATAGATCACAATATTTGCTTAATAATAAGCAACACAATGTTTTTTTGTACAATTTAGCATAAAAATCGATTGTAAAAAAAGATTGAATAAAGTATCATTATTGATGATATAGAAGATAAAATCAATAGGGTGTGCGGATAAGGCAGTAGAAATTAATGACTAGTTTGAAGGTGACAACAAAAAGCGGTCAGATGAAAGCAACAAACAAGCTTTCCGGATCGGAAACAATCAACAGCGATGATATGGCTTTGTTCGATTCCAAATTATTGCGTGGTTTTTTAAGGCCGTCGGTTGACGGGACTGCAAAGATCACTTATTTGGGACCGCAAGGAATATCGCTGGCTCAATTTTTGCGTCAGCCAATCGACAAGACCGTCTTTTTTCTGATCATGGCCCAGATAGTCGAGACGATAAAAAGAACAGAGCACTACGGTTTTCGTCTTAGAAATCTTGTTTTGAACAAGAGACAGGTTTTCATAAACCAGACATCAAAAGAACTGTATTTTATTTACCAGCCCGTTGACAGCGAAAAAACGTCGGCGGATGTGGTGGCGTTTATTGAGGAAATCGTTTCCTGCACTTTGTTTGATTCGAAGGAAGATTCAAAAGACGTTTTGGCGTTTATGGCATTTTTATACCAGACCGAAGACGTCGCTCCCGATGAGATAGAATCCTTTATCGGCCGAGTTTGCCCGTCTGTCTATACCCAACTGCCAAAACAAGACACCGGAAATATAAAAAGCAGCAAACTGAGCGCCGCCGGATTTGAGCCCGAGCCCAAAAGTAATACAGGCGACGATGCGTGGTACAAACAAGAAACTACGCTTCTCAAAGAAAATAGGGCGAACGTGTTGAATGAGCCCGAGCCCGAACCCGAGCCTGCGGCACCCCCCGCGCCGGTGCTCCCGGTCTTAAAGCGGCAAAAGACGGGCGAAGAAGTTGTCATCGACAAACCGTCTTTCCGGATCGGCAAGGAAAAGAACTTCGTCGATTACCTGATAAGCGACAACAACGCGATAAGTCGAAGCCACGCCGATATTACAACAAGAGACGGCCGCGTTTTTATAACTGATCTGGGATCTACCAACAAAACATATATCAACGAAGCTGCTATTCCAGCGCAAAAAGAAACCGAGATTTTTGGTGGTGATCAGCTAAAGCTGGCAAACGAAATATTTGAACTCACGGTGTAACATATGAAGTTTTTGGTTTCCGCGGATACCGATATCGGAATAAGCAAACAAACAAATCAAGATAGCCTGTGTGTAAGGGTTGCGGAAATACCGGACGGGCAGATATTGATGGCGATTCTGTGCGACGGAATGGGCGGTCTGGCAAAAGGCGAACTGGCCAGCGCCACCGTCATCCGCGCCTTCTCGGACTGGTTCGAGCGCGAGCTGCCGTGGCAGGTCGGCAGGATGGAACTGCCTGATCTGGCTCGACGCTGGAACGAAATAATCGTGCAGCTAAACGGCAGGATATTGGAACACGCAAGAAGGCTTCGCACCTCAATGGGAACCACCTTTACCGGGCTGTTGGCGATTAACAACAGATTCATGTATGTTCATGTGGGCGACTCGCGATTTTATAAAATAACAAGGGATTTAGCTCAGGTCACCGAGGATCAAACCGTCGTAAGCAGAGACGTCAGACGCGGCGTGCTGTCCGAACAGGACGCAAAAACCGACCCGAGAAGAAACGTATTGCTTCAATGCGTGGGCGCGATGGCAACCGTTGTGCCCGAGGCGGGATACGGGATAGTGGATGAGGAAACCGTCTTCATGCTGTGTTCCGACGGACTGTACCACGAACTTACACCGGCAGAGATATTTGAGAGTTTAAATCCGGCCAGGATGCGCGATAAAGCGTCGCTGCAAAGGAGTGCGCGCAGACTGATCGATACCGCAAAGAAACGCAACGAAAAAGACAACATATCCGTGATCGCCGTAAAGGCTTTATAACGAGGTAATGCACAAGTGACAAGAATCGGAACCATTCTCGAGAACAAGTACGAGATATTGAAAAAAATAGGACAGGGCGGAATGTCTGTGGTCTATTTAGCCATGGACATCAAGTTAAATAAGCAGTGGGCCGTAAAAGAGATAAAGAAGGAGGCCAGCGGCAAACACAACGAAATTATCGTCCAAAGCCTTTTGGCCGAAGCCAACCTCATGAAGAGGCTGGACCATCCGGCGCTGCCCCGCATAGTGGATATAATTGAAAACGACGAGACGATCTGTGTCGTCATGGACTATATAGAGGGCGAATCGCTCGACCGTATATTTAACGAGCAGGGAGCCCAGCCGCAGGAGTTGGTCATCGAATGGGGAAAGCAGCTGTGTATGGCGCTGCAGTATTTACATAATCAGTCCCCGGCCATCATCTATCGCGACATGAAACCGGCCAATGTCATGCTTAAGCCGGAAGGAAATCTCAAGATCATCGACTTTGGTATCGCGCGTGAGTTTAAAGAGCAAAACATGGCCGATACCATCAGCCTGGGAACCAAGGGCTATGCCGCCCCGGAGCAGTTTGGCGGAAAAGGTCAGACCGATGCGCGCACCGATATCTATTGTCTGGGAGTTACGCTTTACAGTCTGGTAACCGGACACGACCCCTGTGAGCCGCCCTACGAGCTTTATCCCATCAGGCACTGGGACGCTTCGCTGTCGAGCGGCTTAGAACGCATTATTCAGAAATGCACCCAGCTTAATCCAAACGATCGCTATCAAAGTTGTGCAGAGCTACTGTATGCGCTCGATCATTACGAAAAGATAGATGATCAGTATAAAAGGATACAGCGGAAGAAATTGAATCGGTTTTCTGCCGCAACCGTTGCCTGCGCACTCATGCTGATTGTCGGAATAACGACTAATTTACTTGCCGCTAACGAGACAAACAACAACTATCAGGTGCTCATCGATATTTCGACCGCCACCGATTACAACACCAAGATAGCTACATACGAGGAAGCCATCAGGCTTGTGCCGCGGGATACGCGGGCCTACACACTGTTGCTGCAGGCTTATAAAGACAACGGCGTCTTCGGCGATACCGAGAGCGGCCAGTTTCTGGCGCTCTACAATGAATATCAGAGCCAGTTCGACACGAGAGAGGTGGATTACCTCGATCTGTGTTACGACATCGGCACGACGTACTGGCATTTCTATTCGGGCGGCGACAACTCGTTCCGAACCCGGATACTTAAGTCGCATCCATATTTTAAAACCATTGTCGATACCGAGAACGACCAATACAGCCTCTATGCGATGGCGCAGAGCTACTATATAATCGGACAATTCTATTCACAGTATGTGTTAAATACAACCAGCGTCAAGGAACCGGCCAGAGAAGCGTACGACGAGCTGATCGATTCACTTAAGATATGCATCGAAAATATGGAGTACTATTCTCTCGACGACGGCGCGTTTATCAAGCTTTCGGTATATCAGGAGATCAGCAACTTGCTCAACGACCACCGAAACGGGTTTGCCATGACCGGGGTTGACAAAGCCCAGGTCCTCTATCTACTCGGCACCGTTTATGAAAGAGCGTCAGCGCTTTCGGTAACGCAGCCCAAATCGGTTAGCATCCAGCACTTTATCCAGGAAAATTATGAGGGTTACCGCGATGCCATAGAGCGGGCATACAGGAACGCAGGAGAGAGGCCATAAAGTGACAGAAATATATACGATAATTTCTATAGTCGCGTTTTCTTTAGCTGGATTATTTTTTTTAATCGCGACGTCTTTGTTTTTCAGTTACAAGATACCAAAAGTTATCGGCGACATAAGCGGCAAAGAAGCTCAGAAAGAGATAGAGCTTATACGGGGAGGCAGCACGCAGCCG
>Ga0209737_10001401_pt1 | contig 17379 bp, 12 predicted proteins | sample TergutCu122P3_FD_187284 | JGI IMG/M metagenome (GOLD analysis project Ga0209737, IMG submission 187284) | Cubitermes ugandensis P3 segment gut microbial communities from Kakamega Forest, Kenya - Cu122 P3 (SPAdes) (version 2) | ecosystem: Host-associated > Arthropoda: Insects > Digestive system...
ACATATATTTGTTGAATAAATATATAAAATGCAGCATCTGGAGGTTAGCTGTGCGGTACAACCCATATAGTGGCTGTTAGGTGTCAAATGGTTAATTGCTGCCAGATTTTTGACTGAGTGGCTGCATTTGGCACATGATGTATAATTTGATTGTCTAGTACAGAGTTTATTATGCCGAAAAAAACATAAAGCAACCACCATTTGTAACCGGGGTGGTGTCGCATAAAATATGAGCCAACAATAAAGCAAAATGCTGCATATTTACTCCACCTTCAGTTTGCTTGTTAAACTGTCGTGAAAATTCTAGTCTTCTGGAATAAAGCACTGTATCAGACGGTAAGTAGTTACCGACATTCCTGGAGGAGCTTGCTGCTTCCATCTTCAGGGTCTTAGTTGTCTGCTGCACCTCCGCAACGTCGGTGGCTTTACTAATCGAACACTGCATCATATCCCAGAAAACACGAATCTTCATTAATATCACTGATAAAAACCTACCAATCGCCATGACAACCTTGGGCTGGAAACTGTTGTGTTTGCTTTTGTTCTTAACCACTTGAAGTACAGTGTTCGCAAATTCATGTTCCTCACCTGTGCAGCACCTTGTTTATGGTTGACCAACACGGATACATTACACACTGACTGCTTGCTACACAGGTCATTGCTTATTATCCGATCATGAGAAACCAACGATCCAACAAAGTACTGTATTTTTTATACATCCTTCTTGAAAAAATTTGGTTAATGCCCACGTAAGACCCACTCTAACCATATCCCCACTTATGCGCACCAACCCGCATCACTATTTATGTGCCAGCCAGTCTCATGTTGTAACCCTTATACACGAGAGACAACTAAAACGACGCGCGCACACTAGCCTTATCTGCTGGTGCGTCATGTGACAAAGAGTGCTGATTAAAACAAAGTAACTTACGACATGGGTCTCAAACCCCGCACCACATCTGGATTTATCATGCGGCTCGCGCCTACATTTGTAAATTGTGTATACAATAAAAAGTACAAAATAATTTAGGCAGGTAGATGTACCCCTTACTGTTGTATTTCCACAAACGCCCAATAATGGGTGGGCCTGCTGTAAAGAGGTTGGGTGCCCATGACTTACGAGGTCAGAAGCCGAACAGTAGAAATATATTTTAAAAGTAGTATAAAGTCCTTTGAGTTTCAGAGGTAATATTGGCACCCCCAGATTTTTACTCCAATTTTATTTATACAAACATTTCTTACATGTAACAAATTATTTAAAATGTTGAATTGTTAAAAGTTTCAAGTTGCATCCAGCAGCAAATATGTTCCTTTAAATTTATAAATGTTTCGCAAAGAAGTACCTGCACAGCATTATTAATTTGAGTAACATGTTAATTCTTATTAAATGTACTGTGTTTTTTAAACTTTGCCCCAGGAAGAGGATGAATGCCACTTCATACACTGTTAGTCCCAGTTCTGTGAACGTATGATTAAATTATCATTGTAGATGCACTTTTCAAGAGACTGAAGTCAGATTTTTACTGAAATGAGCCCTGATATTTTCTTTAAAATTAATGTGCTGCAATTTTTTTTTACAAAAACAGAACAAAGCTCGTAACAAGTTAAACTGTCCTCTACAATTTGGTCATAAAGAAGGAAATCATGCATCACTTTTTGAGAGCATGGATTAAAGACAGTTTCACCTATAAAAATTTTAAAAGTGCTGTTATATTTTGTGGACCTTCTGAAATGACCTGCTGTTTGAAACAACCTCCGCAAAATATCATAACCTAATAATGTCATTGTCATTGTTACACACTGAATGAAATACCAACTAAAGACAAACATTCATACATCCATTCTCACTGGCTTTTATATGTAGTGGGTAGATGCTAATAAAAATGCACTTGTGCATCCATTTCGGGCAGCAATTTTAAGAGAAGATAGAGTGGATTCAGAGACACCCGCATAGGTAGAAAGAAACAGGATTAATATATGATTTAGTTTCTTTTCAGTCATGTATTTTTATTCTAAATATGCACTACTGTCATTTACTAATCAAAGTACTGTTAAGAAGAAACATACCTGCAGATTTTAAAATTCTTGGGCAGTTACTGAGCCAGGTATTTGTTGCCACCTGCACATGTCAGATTTGAAGTGTATAGTGATATTGGTAGCTTGGTTAGGTATGACAGAACATAAACAACAGGAATTGGGCTGTGTATATCTTTATATTTTAGGAGTCATTTTGTTATATATTTCCTGTGAAATGATATTTCTTTAATTTAGAAAGAAAAAGTATATTTTAGGTGTAATTGTTATTATATTTTATGAATATAACTTAACACTGTGTATTAAATCTGTTTACAGGTTTGAGATATAACCTTGAAATATAAATATTTTGCATATTTGATTCTCATGAGTTTAACATTTACGTATCTTTTGGCATTGAAATTTAGTAACTCCCTTTCTTGGGACAGTGTACATGATGCTGGATTTGTGTTTGTTGCAGGATATCTATGGAGACAGCTGGGATGCCAATGCCTGGGTACCACTATATAACACCCAATCACATTGTGAAGGCTCCAATACACTAATGTACAATGTATTGTAATAATAATAGGGAGCTCTGCCCAAGTGTTTCTTTTTCAGTTTCATAAACAAAGAAGGAAATACTTGTGTAGGATTTGCAATGACAAAAAGCAGAAAAAAAATATGTGAGGGAAGTTTGTGTTGGAAATAGCAAGGAGGGTAATATTTGCTTGATTGTTGGGAACAGATTAGTTTGCGAATGTTTTGTGTCGGAAGCAGAGAAAAGCATATGTTAAAGGGAAAATAGTGCAAGTAATAATTTCCAGGTTTAAAATAATGCTTGCCATTTGTTGGTTTTTATGCCAGGTGTAAGGGCCAGTAGTATTATCAGGTTTGAAATTAATGCTTCCCAAGTGTTGCTGATGCAGTATGCTGGGATAGTGTGAAAGACAGATTGCAAGTAGTATTATCTGAATTTAAAATAATGCTCGTATCACACTTCTGTATGTTGTACTGTAAAACCATAAAAACAACAGTGAGGGCATGTAGTGTTTTCTGGTTTGAACACAATACTTGCCACACGTGTTCTGTACTGAGTAAGTGGCGTGGTGGTAAAGGGAACAAGCCAAAGATTTGTGATGTTTTGTTTTTTATTATTATTATTATTATTATTATTATTATTATTATATTAGAAATGTTATACATTATTTATTATTAGTATTATTGTTCTGTTACTACTACTACTAACTACTGCTGCTGCTACTACTACTACTACTACTACTACTACAACTGCTGCTCCTGCTGCTACTTCTATATACATATATATATATATATACACATATAACAGTATAAAGTCTCCCTTCTGTAACAATTCTTTTTCTCCTTGAATGTTTGACTTTCAGTAACCATTTGCATAACACCTAGAGTAGCAATCAATTTAGGAGTGAAATATTTCTCACAGTAGCAGGTAGTTTGATGTGAATTCTTTAAACATACTAGATATTTCAATTCTAGGACACTGTTTTTTCTAGACGTGTTTAATTTATCCATGAAATGTTAATACTGATAGTCACAGACCTGTTCACCATACTAACATTTATTCTAATTGCTATATCTCTGTTAGTGTCTTCCTAAGAAAAGTAATAAAGCCAAATCTGAAAAGGAAATGTCAAATTGACCATATCAATCCAGGATACAGCCTGGCTGAAATTTGCTCACATGGCAGAGAAAGAGCTACATAGCTGACAGTACTTGCATATGCACAACAAAATAATGTACAACAAGATGCGGAAATGTTCTTACAAAGCATAGGTTTGATGAGTGCAATGTCAGCTGTGCCATGCTCTCCGAAACATCACATATTTATTACCATATCACATCTTGATTATAATGTGTCAAAGCCACTGTAATAATTTTCAAAAAATCCATTTTATTGCATTAAGTTTAGAATGGATAGACACCACATATGGGACAATACAGTTATTTACATAATTAATGCCATTATGTTGTTGCCTTTTTTTAGTATGGAACAGACAGATGTCAGTTTTCTAAGTATGTTCTTCCCAACAAAAATTTGCCGGAAGCTAGGCTCCAGGTGACCTGTAGTACATATCCCTCTTCTTCCATTGCTTCATGATCATATCTTCCATGTAATGTTATACCCTTTGAATATTAAAATGTGCCAAATCCTATTTACTATAATCCAATTTTTAATAAGAAAGTAACCACTTTAATGCTCATCTTTAAGAAAGAAAGCATAATTTGTAAGTAAAAGGTAGAATCACATTTTAGAGGAATCTCCAATGAAGAACAAAAAACATAGTTTAGAAAATATTTTATTTTGTGTGCAGATTCTTTGTCTAACAAATGTATCATTGTTGTTTTAGCAAGAACTAAGTCACAAATATATATTAATGACAGCACTAGCCACTGGCAGATATTGTTGCTGTGATTAGTAATAGCTTAATAATGTTATTATTGTATTGGGGCAGTTTCTGTCAGGATGCAGATGATACTCAAGGGTAGGGATACTGTATTGATGTTGTGTTACCATTGATGGAAGAGATTTTGCTACATATGTTAATTTTCTATCTGAAAGGGGTGACAAAAGTGTTTGAGGATAATGTGTAAGGCATATCCCATGTGATGTGACAAAAGTGTTTGAGGATAATGTGTAAGGCATATCCCATGTGATAATGGAATATGTAATACATATCCCATATTGTTGGAATAACATGCAAGATATTTCACATGTGATACCGACCAATAGAACATTATGCACATAGAATATATCACATGTGATGTTGCATGAATGAATTAAGTTCACTGATGATATAAAATATAAATTTTTCTCTGCATTTTATTAAAAAATAATTTCCAGGAAAGGAACAGTTTTATGCTCACAAAGCAAAAATAAAGACATATCTTTTAAAAAGAAGTTCACTTGAAATAGCTTCACATCATTCATAGAAATGATAAGCTTTAAATTTAACCTGATGAGAGGAATGAACTGGATGCAGTTATGTCCAGTCACGAGTGTGTACATAGGAGGAGCACGCTGCACTGACAAGTTAATGTGTCGTGCTCAGGATTTATTGACAGTTAGATAGACAAAGTTGATAACAACATGGACAATCTCAATATTGTTTTATGTCGATTAATGTGTTGTCGCACTTCCTTTATTATGAATGAGTGTTGGTATATTGGTTACACTTTTAGAGATGTAGATTTTTTTTTTGTTTATGAGATATCTGCGATGTTCTGCAATTTTTTAATCAGAATAATATAATTGTTATGTACCAGTGTTTTGTACTATATAAAAAGAAATATCTTGACTGAAAAGATATTTTTGTGCAAAGAGCAAATGATTTTATCTAAGCCAATGGTGGTATTATTACATAATGTGTACTGATAAAATTTGTCCCATTAATGCAAAGCACCAACATAGTGTAGCCCTGTCTCTCTCTCTCTCTCTCACTCTTGCACCTATACATCATTTGCTATGTTGTCAGTTGGTTTTAACACAATGCACTTTTGTCTCTCCCTTAAATGGATACCCATTTCCAATGAGCCTAATACTTCTAGAGAGGTGACTATTGAAGTGGTCTTTTGCTTGGACTTGCTCGGCTTTTTAACTCTTCTTTTTTACCCAGAAGACGAATCATGTTAAAAGTAAAACTTTATATGAACCAAATCATAGCACTTTCAAGGCATTACGTAATTATACAGAATTATTAGATGTTCATTATGGGTACCTATTTAAGATTTCTTCCTCTGCGTAGAATGTTTAGACACTAGGTAGATTAAAAAAGTTTCCAGATCTATTAGGCAAATAGTTTGCATCATGATGCATAAAATATTAATGGAAGGAGAAAAAAGATGACTTTTATATTCCAGTTGAGCTTAAAAGAGTACAGTTAAAAATGGTTTTATTTTTTGCCTGTTTAAAGATTTCTTCAGGTGCAGTGATGGCACAGGAGGTCAGGAAACCTTTTTTCTCCTCCGTATATATATTTATGTCAGTAACGTTGTACTTCATTATGTATCTCATTAGTGATTCCACCACTGTTAATGGCTGTGGTTTCGGATAGGTAACAAAATATTACAAACTCCCTACTTTTTTTTTGTGATGAGATTAAGAGTCAGTGGTGAAGTCTCTCAGGACCTTGTCCCCGTGACATGAACATCAACCATTTGTCTAAGGCAAAGAAAACCGGTAGATGCCCATCCCTCTACCCCCCCTGTTTGTGTTCTAGCCAGTGAACTGGTGTGAAGACAAAATATTGTGCCCTTACCCATGACCTTTCTGGACAGACCTGGTGTCATCATGATTGACAGAATGTTTCCAGCTTGGTCACAGGATACTGGTGGACTTGGAAACAATCTGTGTGAGGCCAGGATAACCTTCTATGTGGCATGTCCTTGTTTCAGTTTAATTTTCAATGCAGGGAGTAGTTTACAATTGAGCTCAGAGCAATAATCAGAAACTATTTATTATATGTATCTTGATTTCAGTGAGAGTCAGATGAATCAGAAGTGATATATGTCATGGAGCACAGGGGCCTTAACATTAATTCTATGCTGACAACTTTTTTAATGAAAGAAATGGAAAAACTTTGAGTTGTATATATTTTGTTTTTATTTGAATGTAAGCCCATTTGGACATTGTATGCAAGGCAATCAAGTAATACAATACTAATAACTTAACCTTTTTTCCAAAGAGAATAATCCTTAAAAATGTCTAACAATGTTGATTCTTTAGTAACAATATAAAAAACTGTTTGTATTTTAAACTGTTCTCTTAAGGGAAGCTTTGTTAGTTTGTTATGAAATCTGTACATTCACTCACTGCTGATAATAAAACAGAAGATTATGTAGTTACTGAATCTTGTTTACAAGTTTGGACATAAGAGTGGAACACCGGCCTTCAGTTTTGAGGCAGGTGCTATGTTTGGTTTTAAGATATCTAAGGGACATGGAAAGAGACCATTGATGCTACTAATTAGTGGATAAAACACTGCCTAACACTGAACATCATTTTTGTAGGAGTTGTACATAATATGTTTCTTTATTGATGCAGTGTTCAACTTGTAAATGATACATAAGTCAAATTGTTAGATTCTAGTGAAGCTAATCTTGGTTGGCTCCATATAGACCTCATTTGGCTGTAATATATGACTTGTTACTAACTGCATGACTCATTACACATGTATTGATGATGAAATTGTTTTAAAACACTGTCAGGTGTCTTCTTTACCATGTAATTACCATCTTTTATAAAAATGAGATTAACACCAGTTTTAATATACTAATTATTTGTTTTGTATATTCAAGGTGGCTGTGAAGAACAACTTAAATACATATCTCATTTTCACGGTGCATTAAGGTCTTAGGTTATCATTCTTAATCTTAAAGTCAGCCATTTGCATACAAATGATGTATAATGTAGCTTTTATTGGTATCCCTGCATCATGCCAGACAGTGGTCTCCAAAATGAAGCTATACCAAGTTTTGCCACTAGAAGATGTTTCCTTCTGTTCAATTTTGATACTTCGGTAGATTCCCTTGTTACGGAGTCTTTCAGGAGATTGTTTGGTATGCATTGTTTTTCTGACGAGACAGGTTCTGCCTATGGCACACAGGTGATGGGCAAAACCTAGAGGTTTGCAAGTCAAATTAATGTGCCAAATATTTGTAAATTGACGTTTGTGCCAATACTTTGAACCACTTCACCTGATGTGTGGTAGGACCTGAATCATCAGGTTGTAATGTTAAAAATGTATAGCTCAGGAAACTGATTGTACCTGTTGCACTGCTGACCTCTGCAGTCTTTCTTCTATGTCAGGTTCATGAAAATATTTACTGTATTGTCTCATTTACTTGCTGTTGCATAAATCCTACTGACAAGAGTTTCAATTAAGTGTATAATCATGAGGCCAAACATTCAAGTCTTCTATGATGTTATGTCATGCCTGCTGGTAAATAGTTACTGTTGTTTCAAAGAAACGGAGTGCCTTCATCTTCAGGGCCTAGAAGTCCAAGAACACTTGGCCTGTCAGACACTCAAGATGGGAGGCAGCATTATCCTCCAAAACATAGGGAGCTATTTGCCCATTGACATAGGGTAACACTGCATAAGACTTGACTTTCTAGCAACACTACTCTGAGAAGTTAAATCTTGCATAATTACAAGTGTGTTTTTAGCTGTTACGACATGGATGTATTTATTTATGAAACAAATGTATTGTGTTCTACGAGATGGGATATGTTCATTAAGGTATCACATACTTTGTAGGTTTATGACTTCAAGAAAAATTTATCTCCCCGCTTTTTTGTTATCCAGTTTAGTATTTGCTGAAATGTGCGGAGATGGATAGAGGGTTTACATGCGAACAGAGGGTGTATTCAGTTAGTCATTAGAAGTGTACAGAATACTCCCATCAACAGCTCTGAGACTAGTGTAAGACACACAGCTTGAAAGATAAACCAAATGTCATATTGATTTTGACATAACATGCCTGACATAGGAGTAACTGCACTGAAGTCACAATATTGAGATGCAAGAATACTGAATGTTAATAGACCTCAAAAACCCTCCTGAAATATCCAACCATCTGATCATAAAAATGAGAAACCCTATTGAAAACCTAAACCAAGGCTACCACAGTGCATGTGAGCGAAGAGAAGATTTTTCTAGCCTTTAATGAACAGGGTCATAACTAACATATTTAAATAAGTAAATAATTAAAACATAATAAGTAGTTGTGTAAGAATGAAACTGCATATGAGAGCATGGTTGTTCAAATCAGTATTGTTTTTATGTGTTTTTAATATTTTTTGACTGGGGAGGGTAGAGGACTAGTGTTCTAAAGGTGCCAAATTTTTATGTATTTAAACAGATACACCTGTCTATAATACAAAGTTGACCAGAACAAATGTGGTACTTTGTGATTAGAACAAATAAGTGATTCTTTTATTGAATTTGTTTCTGGTTGGAAATTTCTTAAGTGACTATAAATTAATGCTATCTGACATGGGACAAGCTAGTCATGTTTTTTATTCTCTTGTCTCCATCAATCAGGGATGGCAAAATTTGGTTAAAACATTATAGGGAGGGGAAGAAGGATGGGGAATCTTTGTAAATAGATATTATTCAGGGTGGTGCTTTTATTATTGTCATCACATGGCAAATCAAAAAGAATGAACCAAAACAAGTAAATAAACTATGAATAAAATTCTGTGTTGTTAGTGCTTCTTGCTTGCTATTAGAGTGAAATATGTACACATTTCAGCTTGTTTGTGAGCAGATTTCTAATGGGAAAAGATGTGCAAATGATTTGATGATCAGAACACCAATAATCTGGCTGATGGAGAACTGTTGAACACTACCAAATACCTGAAGTGTATGATGTTGCATGTCAACTTCATTTCCAGGAAATAAGTAGTAGTTATGATATTATAATTGTAAATCTGTGTAAAAATTAGTAATACAATTACTTGTAATTTAGTGCAAACACAATTCTGAATTTTAACGTAGTGGAACTGATTTAATTAGCCAACTGAAATTATTTAATCCCAGTATTTGTAAAAGACAATAGGACGTAATGGTTCATTGTCTTTAGTCATGTTTAACTGTCTCAGCATGGCATTTACCTCTAGAAAGAGGACTAAAAATAACACCTCTATTTCAGTTTTGTTACAAAGAAAGTATTAATTTTTTTCCCACCATTCTGAGCCACATTTCCTAGAGGATGAAATGTTGCCTGTTAACTCTCATTAGCTTAGTATGACAGTTGAGATGGTGCTCATATACACATTTCTTTCAGTACATACATGATATGCATGATACATTTGAACACTTCAGTGAATGCAAGTTACTGGATGAACAGCAACCATTTAGACAGTCTAAAGGGTTATGGAAACAAATTTGTGCAATCATCAGAAAGCTCTCAAGCTGAAATGGGTAAGGAGATATATTTGTAGGTTATTCATTTGGAAAATTAAAAAGGAACCAAAAACCAGATGTTTTATTACTGCTATTATAATAGTGTTAAAAGTAAAGGGCAATAATACTGAAGTAAAAGAAATAAAAAATGAGGCATAAAAAGACAAGTTTAGAATGCACATGTACTGCTGTCTTGTAACTATTAATACATTGTGTACTGTTTGTTTTGTTTATTAAAGTGTGTATATTTAGAAAAGAAATGATCTGACTGATGCTTGAAATAAGTCATACCTTAGTCCAGAGACCTCCTGGTAAATGGAAATCCTTCCAGCATTCACATTCATATCGCACAATTATGACTCACGAGCCACTGGCAATTGATTTGTAACTACATACAGATAGCTTCGTAATATATGAGCATCCTCTTGCAGTTTGCACAGTTACTATTCATTGATTTTTGTGTCATGGTCCAGGAGTATAATCCAGTAACTGGTGTCATATAGGAGTAGTAGTGATATACACATTTCAGCTATTGATGGTTGTATTATTGACAGCTTGGTTGTTTTGGTTCTGTGAAACTTTCATAAATACAGGAGCAATCCTCTGGTTAATCTGAAGACTTAGGTTACATTTTGGTGACTTGTTTTGAAATATTCATATTTTTCACTTGCATTTTTGTCATTGTCATCAGCATACGTTTCATTGCAATGGTGAGGAAGCTGTTACAGAGGAAGCAAAAGACGTGATATGACTGATGCAGAGCTACAGGCCATTGTTGTTTTATGAATTACCATGTATCCTTTCTCTTTTTGAAAGGGTTACACAGAATATAGGAGAGCGAAGTTACATTTAAAAGGTAGTCGGAATCATTCATTTAATACATGAGGCTTGTTCCAATGAAACCCATCTAGAGTGGAGTTGAGGCCATTGGTACACCACTTTATGCATCCTGTCCACAAAGAATTCTATAATGGAACCATTGCACGCCCAAGGCATTGACATCTCTGTTTGACCAGAGTGTATGGCCTCTAGCATTTTGTTTAGAGGGCCCAACACATGAAAATGCACACAGTAAAAGGTCCATGCTGTATGGGAGATCTCAACCCATCACAGTTTATGGACAGTAGTGTATACTAAACAGTGTGGGTCGTCTGTTGTGTAACATGACAGCGCTCCTTGTGAGCATGACAGAACATGCCAGAACACTTTTACTTGGTGGTGTGAAGCTCTGAGTTCAATGGTAGTGATGTGGAGAGATGGTGATGTTGGGGTTCTTGAACACCAGCATAAACAATCCACTGATTGTAAAGACAACAATTAGAATGACCTTCCCTGCAGATGGTTTGGACTTGAATTTCCTAGTGCAGGTAGAGGATGAATGTTCACAGTGCCTGCTCTCAGCTTTTGCCTTTGCTTGAAAGTGGTGGCATCACATGTTATTACCTGCCACAATCCATCAGAGAAGTGCATCTTCCTCAGCCTGGTAGCACTGCTGATACTCTGGAAGTAGTACCATGTGGTGTTGCCTGTGACTATATGTGTTCGTTTGTGTGAATCATTCTGTGAACATTTGTGATTTCCTAGGTGTTACATGATTTTATGCGTAGTGCTAACACTTCTATTGAATTGCACTGCTAGTGCAGGGATGCTCCAGTGCCTCTGCATGAACAGCTTTCTTCACTTTTGCAACATTGTTGGGTGCCGTATCAATGTGGGCATTGCCTGGCCATGTCTAATTATTCATTCATTGCACACCTGAATGGTACAAATCCTTGATGTCACCTTACCACTATTGACAACCCTCAGCACCAAAGAAGTGGGTGACTGTGTTGGTTGAACTGATGCTGCTCCTGCACTTCTCTCATTTGTTCTTTTTCAACCATTCTGTTGCACAGCTTATGGTCAGTGTTGTGCTGCATGCAGCACAATGTGCTCACATGCAACTCGCTGTATCACCTAGTAGGAGTGTCAGAAATGGGTTGCTTTTAACAAACTTCATGACACTCAAAAAAATTAAAAGATTTATGCCAGAGGCTTTATTAGAGTACTGCAGCAATCTGCGATAATCCGTGATATGTGGACCACACAGATAACATGTAATCCCTGTGTTCAAAATAATTCATGTAATTTTGAGTTTGGAGGTGCGAAAAGCAAGGAGGGTTCTTCTGGGGGATTTCAGGGCTTCTTTCTGTGGTAGGTCAGTAAGGTTTAATCTCAGAAGAGGAGGCAGGAGGAGGAGAAGACCCTGAAATAGGCAATTATGTAAGGGTTGCTGAGAGGGGAAAGCCAAGTTAAGCTTGTCCTTTAAAAGAGGCTTCTTACATTCCTTCAAGGTGTGATTGATTGTTTGATTGATTAGCAATTGGGTTTGAGCCTTTTCGGTTCCGATGCACCTAGTCCTTAAAAACGGACCCTCTGTGCCCCATAATGTAATTCTAGTTCAAGGGAACCCTGTTCCATATCGTCTCCAAGCTTAAGACTCTTAACACATTCACTGCCAGCTATTTAAATACCCAGGGGCATTAAAATGCCAGCCACTTAAAGGGTCCACAGCCCCTTCTTTCTTGATTTCAATAAAAAATACACGAAAACTATATGAGATAAAGACTTGAAATTTAGAACATACCTTCAGTAATGTTTCACTGTGTGATAATGTGTGTAGCAGCCTTCTCTATCTGAATCACTGTCATTTACAATTTCATTCACCACATCAGCTAATTATTCTTCAGTTCTAAATCCAATTGTTTTTCTTATCCTAGATGCCATGTTGCACTGAGAAGTATAAACTATCGCACATGCACAACTTCACGTATAAAAGATTCTTTATAGATTGCAGCCAGAGGCAGCCCACACTCCCTCTGAGCATAAGGAAAAACATGGGTTCATTATATCGCAATGTAAGCGTAATAAACTATAAAAGGGATAAAGATAATGTCACCTAGACATACTGAAGCTTCTGTATAAGTTTCCCGCCTATAATGACAGGTCACGTATCTGATTTAAGCTGAAAGAGCGGAGCACGCGCGATTGAAAAATTAGATCGGCTAAGGTCGACGCTGGCGATTTTAAGCATGAATTATTAAATTGACTAAGGTCGACTATGGCAGTGAATGTGTTAATATCCCAGATATACATGTCTGAGTGCAGCCACAGCTTCATGCTCACAGAGAATGTGGGCTGAGGTTTCATCCTCTGCTCCACGCCTCCTACATAAGGGACTCTTAGTTAGCTCCATTAAGTGAAGATGTCTTCTCAGGGTGTTATGTCCAGTAAGATAAGAAGGTCAGTAATGACCACTGACAGTGTCTTGTTAAAGGACAGTAGCTTGGTCTTAGCAGTCGGACTAGGGCCCGCAATCAATTCTTGAGCCTGTTTCTTAGTACTACTAAGACCTCGCCACCTTGTCAAATGCTGGTTATCCATCCAGTATTTTATTTTTCTTCTTGTATTTTGTCTAGAGACCCCCAGAGATGGCTCAGGTCCAACAATCTTTTGAACAGAACTTGCAGGCTTTTGGGGAGGGGGAGTTGACATTATCCATGTGCACATCGTTGGGATGGGCTAATCTCTGTAGCTTACTTGATTTTTGTATCCATGAAAGGAATTTGTGATTCCTGTTGACCTGTCTGTTTCCAGCCTCTGATTGGCCACTTGCTCTCTGCAGTTCGTTTTCCTCCACTTTAATGTAATGGGACCCTTTCCCTTCTTGGCCCACTTGGATCTACATATTGGAGAGCACAGTATTTGTCATAAACCAAAAGACCACTGTGTGAATCTTCACTACAATAAAAGGCTCAAGTCTCACACTAATGTAGTTAGTGTCCAGTCTTCTCACAAATTATTATGCTGTTATCTTTCTTAAACTCTTCATGTGCTAATGTCTGGTGGACCACATGTGTGCAGTTTGTTCATTTGACAGCACTTGAGCTGTCATACACACCTGAACCTTGTAACGTATTTGTAAAAGTCAGGCCTGTGTTCCATTATGCTGTTGTGTTACAGCATAATGTGCATATGTATACCCTTAATACTTGCATGTATTTTTAAAATCCCAGTTATTCTTGTTTTTTGCTGTTCCTTTTCAGATAATTTTGTTGCTGATATTCTCTTTCCTTGTTCGTAAAATGTTTTAATAATAGTTAATATTGATCACATAAATAAGACACTAATGGATATTATGAAAGAAGCTCAGCAGGACCAGAAAATTAAAGATGCAACTAAAACAATATGGGGGAATTGTTATAAAATTGTGATAGATATGTTTAATACAATAGAAAAAGAAAGTAATGTAACAGAGGAAACAAATATGTCATATACAGAAAGTTAAGATTGCAGATAAATTAAGTCATTAAAAAATGGATTTAAAATTTCACAATTATGTTTACATAATAGATCGCGTATGAAACAGTTTATCACCATTTCTTCCAATTTCCATTTCTTTTGTGCATGTTTTACCTTCCCACATCACTGTCATTATCATCATTCGTTTATTATCTGTCATATATGACAATTATGTAATATTTTTATTTGAAATTTTTATTTAGATAATCATTTGTTTCCTGTTTCACTAGTAGAGAGCTATCTGTATGGCTCTACTGCATGTCTTCTGATGCAACTTGCATATATTTATTCACAGACAACACAAAAGCAAAGCTTGAGTATAGTCTTCCCATTGCCCTTTTATGCATGTTACAGTGTGTAGTCCAGACCATAATTACAAACATATTTTGCCCAACATGGCTTATTTAGCATACACATATCAAGAGCTGACTGCGACTTGTTATGGATATTGAGTCATTTACTTTTATTTATTGCTGCCATTAGTCTTAATGCGCTGCAGCATTTTGCTTCTCTCCATGCATCTTGTTCCGTGTCATATTTTGTTGTTGCCAAGAATTACATATGATTTTGTGTTTGTTTATAAATGTACATAGTTGGTATTTATTAATTTCATGTTTATGTTTGTCATTAATTGAAACATTGTTAATTAAATGAAACTTATTAAGATTTTTAAACATCTCAATCACTCAAGCACACTGCAGCACGTACTGCTATTTTGTTAATTTTATTTCACACGGAGGAAATCGTACGTGCTACGTATATGTAAATATACAAAGTGGATGTATGTTTCACACATAAGATTAACATAGGGTTGCTTAATGTGAATACAAAACATTAAAAACAAGTAACTACTGTGACAGACACATATTGTGACTTCACTGTTTGTGATTGTGTGAAATGTTGTGAATACACTAGTCATATCACATGTGCATTATGAGTAGGTGGAATGTAATTAAACAGACAACTGCAATACATGTCATTGTGTTCTTGAGTGTTGTATGTGTTTATATTTCTAATAAATTTAATTTTTTTAACAGTGTTTTAAAGAATGACAAACACAAACATAATAAATAAAAAACTAACAGTGCATATAAATGCACACTAAATCACATGTAGTTCTTGTAATAAAAAGAAACACTGAAGATGATGCCTGGAAAGGTATAAAAATGTATTGTTGGTGGTAAAAAGTGATATGGGTTGAGTGTATGAAGGCTCTTGTTGGAGATGAACTAAGTGAACTAATTGAATCAATGGCATGGAAGGAATTACCGTATTTTCTGGCCTATAACGTGCGCGTTATCTATACAAAAAGGATCTGAAATCGTAAAAAATGAACATGCGCGGTATACGTTAGAAAGATTTCCAACTGATAACGCATGCGTTATCTGTACAAAAAAAGGTATCGGAAAATACGGTGTTATGTATTAAACATAACTTTCAATTGAAGCTTGTTTGTTCTATCCATTCCGTTGCGTTATTAAACATAACACTATTCAAATCCAAGAAATTCTTCATCGGACTCTACATTGAAAGAATCAATCGCGTTTAAGATCTCTTTTGGTATTTCTTCCATTCCTTCTTCTTCCATTCCTTCTTCTTCCACTTCTGAAAATGTATCGTCATGTACATAATCACTGTCACCGGAGACCTCTTCATCTCCGCGTGCTTTAATGAAACCATTCCTAACATTCAGGACTGTTTCAGCCTTCAAATAATATAATATAATATTTCATATATAAAAGTCACAATTTCTCTGCTCCCATAAAGAAAATAAGACATTTTTGTGTAAGCTTGACTATGATACTGGTCACTGTAGTTACTGCTGATTTTGGGGATAGCAATACAGCAAAAATATAGTATATGAACTAGCTGAATTTAAAAACACATTGTAAGTAGACATTAAAGTGTAGTAACAGATGACAGTCTTGCAAATTTTGCAGTTTTAGAAGATTTAGAACAAAAATATAAAGTATGGAATAACCACAAAAACTGTGATATTAAAAGGTTTCATGTTTATGTAGAAAAGGAAGGATATTACAAAATTTCACTGAATATACCATGATTAAATGAAAAATTATGTTCAGTAGTTGAAGAAAGGAAAAAGACTAGGATGCAGAGAGTGGAGGTTTTTTTATAAAGTAAATAGAGGTGAGAGTAGTACTGTAAAATGTTGACCTAAATTATGTTTAAGGAACACGTAACTTGAGGTGTAGTTGACCGTTTACCTTCATATAGTGTAGACATTAAAAATTTGGTGGAACCCACAGCCACCTACAGTAACTTCTTCATGGCATAATACTAAAGTAACAAATGGAACAAAACTATTTGAGATGGAAAGCAATGGTAAAAACAAAAATATATAAAAATGATTCATGTGGTGATCATTTGGGTTGTAACTACTGTTAGTGTTGTAGATGTAAGTCAGTGTTTTGGATGAAATTGCTGCATTCATCTTCAGGGTTGGTTTATATCCAAGTCTGATATTGAAAGGATTAGGGTGAAGAAGTAGCTTCGTTATACAGAGATGCTGCAAAGACAGGACAGTCTTGTGCACCTGATGTGACACTTCCTTACACATAATGCATATCAGTGTATTCTTCAAAGGACACTGGTATGTTTACAGTTACTTCTCATTGCACACTTACCACAGCACAAAATGCACTGTTTGCTGCTTGATGTACTACTAGCATTTTTATCGGTTGTTACAATTACGTGAATAGGCCTATGCCTGCACACATTCCTTACACTTCATTCAGCTATTGCTAACTCGGTAACCATTGCCAGTTGGACACTTGACATTTCTGACTTAGAATTAGCTCTGGAATTAAATTCTGAAGTATTTACCTTAAAAAGTCCTCAGACATCCTGTTTGAATTAGCCAGTTGAGCACAAACTTCATAATAGAGATCCACTTGTTGATTCATACAATATTCTAACTACTATTATTATTATTATTATTATTATTGGTATTCAGCCCTTGGGCCGGTCTGGGCAGAGACCAGAGTTCAGTCAGGCGGCTGGTATGGCTCTGGTACGCTGCATCCTGGGCAAGTTCTTAGGGGTAGCTTGCCATTGCTTTC
>Ga0209737_10001402_pt1 | contig 17365 bp, 23 predicted proteins | sample TergutCu122P3_FD_187284 | JGI IMG/M metagenome (GOLD analysis project Ga0209737, IMG submission 187284) | Cubitermes ugandensis P3 segment gut microbial communities from Kakamega Forest, Kenya - Cu122 P3 (SPAdes) (version 2) | ecosystem: Host-associated > Arthropoda: Insects > Digestive system...
GACACAGGTATTGTAGCTTTGTTGACCGTTACCTTGCATAATGCGATAAAAGCCGATTATTGTTGATGATTCCACAGGTCCTTCTTTGTAATCATATTGAATCTTAAGCAGCGCTCCTCTTTCACCATGGTCAGCACTTACAATATCTGACATACTCGTCATTGTAATATCAACGCCTTTTTTACCGTCCTCAATTTTTGTAACGTTGCCTTCAGTTGTTATTTTAAGTTTCTTTTCGGGACATAAATATTTTGATGAAGTTACTTCGGTAAGTTTAGATGCATGGAGCCCCAGATGTTTGTCTACTTTACCATCTAAGGTAAATTCCTCGCCGTCGCCGTTCGCACTTTTGATTGTTATTCTTGTTGTTGAGCCGTCCGATAATTTCTGTATGGTTTGTTTGTATTGTTTGGAAACTCCCGTGGCGGGGTCTCTATAGCTTTGGGTAGTTGTTCTGCCGTCGTTTATCGGTACAGGGTCGCCTTCTTGCCATCTTTCTTCTGCAGCATTGTAATGTTCAGGTGTATTTTCTGTTCCGTCTGAGTTTGTTGTAAATCTTTTTGCGGGTTCTCCATCTTTATTATATTCTGTCACAATTTTTGTGCCATCAGCCAAAAGGTCTGTGTCTTTAGCCTTTTTGCCGTTGGCAGCTACTTCTAAAATTTCCATGCCTTCCCTGCCTGAAATTACTGTTTTTACGCCTCCGCCTGCCTGTGCCTCGCTATATTCTGCAGGGGCTTGAAGGGCATTAATTTGTCTAACAAGCGCTGTAATTGTCGCATCTGCAGGCGTGACCACATTTTTTACCGCAGTCAGAGCAGCTGCTCTGACATCTCCTGTTTTAATGCCTCTTTCTTCTTTTCCTTTTTCGTTAATTCCTATTCTTTGAATATTGCTCGGCTCAGCTTTCCGTGCCCTTGCGTAAGCCAGATAGCTTTCCATGTTGTTAGGGTTAAACGTTTCAGCTCTTTGAATTGTCATAGTTGTTAATCCTTTCTAATCTGGTATATGTTCTTTTGAAAACCCCTGAATATATAAATTTGCCAGTATTTTTTAAAAAAATGAACCTTTTTTAAAAACTTTCGTTATACTGATTGTAGGACGAAAGAAAAACAAAAATGGAACAGATTTCAGAATTATTACAAGAAGCAAAGCCGCTCTACTTTGAAAGAAAACGCAGGCGCACGCAGATTAAGGCAACAATGTTCAGCCTCGCCGTTGTGTTTGTGTCATTTTTCTCGGTAATGGGTTTTAATTCGGGCAGCTTCGTTGCTTTGAATGAAAACTATGCGATCGAGGGTTCAATTATCTCGGAAAAATATGACCTTCCCGTGGATGATTACGGATTGCTCTCATTCAATTAAGGACCTTTGAGTGAAGGAAATAATAGAAAAGTACAAATACAGTGTCATGTCAATAATAAAGAACTTTACAGGCTCAAGAAACGAGGATATAGAGCAAGAAGTTTATATTAAGGTATGGAAAAACCGCGCAAACTATAATGAGCAAAATAAATTTACACAATGGATAAACACAATCACCGCAAATACTTGCAGAGACTACCTGAAATCAAAATCAAATAAAATCGCACTGGAAAATTACGACGACGATGAAACCCTGAATTCGATAAGAGATAAAGAAGCCTCAGAGCCCGAGAAAATCTTAGACAAAAAAGAGCGCCAGAAGGCAATTTTAAAAGCGGTGGACACTCTGCCGAAAAAAATGAAAGAGGTAATAATCTTATACGAATTTGAAGGCAAAAATTACGAAGAAATTTCAAAAAAATTGAATATACCGACCGGGACAGTAAAATCAAGGCTGTCAAACGCGCGCAGTGAACTAAAAGAAAAACTGCAACATCTAATATGAAGCTTTGCTTCATTTAATTCATTCGTTCGGAAACGAAAAACAAAGTTTTACGTTACACTCGCTCATTACATTATAGGAGAATAAAAAAATGAAAAAATTACTCACAACAACACTTTGTGTATCAGTTTTAGCCTTAGGTACTTTAAGCGCTATGGCCAACCCGCCAAAACAAGCGCAGGGCGAACCTGTGAAGGCAGTTCCGCCGATATACAAATTTACTGACGAAGAAAAAGCCGAGCTTAAGAAGAATTTCGGTGCTCAAAAAGGCGACAAGGCGGGCCAAAAAGGTGATTATAGGCAAAAAAAGCAAGACCACATGCAAAAGCTTGATGAAAGGCTTAACTTAACGCCTGAACAGAAAGTATTGGCCGAGAAAAACCGTCAGGAGGGAAGGGCGAAAATGGAACCCGTGATGAAAGAAATCAAGGCTAAAAAAGAGCAATTGAAAGCAATTAAGGAGTCCGGAAAATCTGAGGAGGAAATTCAAAAGCTTGCAGCGCCGATTAAAAAAGACCTGAAAGCGCTGAAAGAAAAAGCGAACAAATTGCGCGAAGAAAACATGAAAAAATTCGAAGCGATTTTAACTCCTGAACAAAAAGTCGAGTTTGCTAAAATCAAAGAAGAAGGCAAAGCCAAAAGAGAAGAATTTAAGAAAGAAGGCAAAGGTCCGCACGGTGACAAAGGCGGCCCCGGCGGCCATAAAGGCGGCGGGGAACACAAAAGGCCTGTAAACAAAAAGTAACTACTAACAACCAACGACAAACAACCATACCTAATTAGGAATTAATCGGGGCGTCTCTACCTTTACGGAGATGCCCTTATTTTTTTATGCTAAAATAAAAACCATGTTATCAGGTCCATTCTTAGAAAAAAACTTCATAGGCGCTGTTGGCGACTTTGATGTGGCAAAGGTAGTTATGCTCGGGATGCCCTATGACGGCACCTGCTCAAACCGCACAGGCGCACGCTTTGCACCGCAGCAAATCCGGTTGGAGAGCGCGGGGATTGAAACTTATTCACCCGTTTTTGACACCGACCTTGAAGATATCAGATTTTTTGACGCCGGAGATTTAGAGTTTCCGTTTGGCAATGCAGCTAAAGTGCTTGATATAATTGAAAAAAATGTGAGTGAAATTTATACGGGCGGCAAGAAATTACTCGGAGTCGGAGGTGAACACCTTGTGACGCTCGGCTCAATCAGGGCTATTGCGCGCCGTGTTGAGAATCTTGCCGTGGTGCACTTTGACGCCCATACCGACCTTCGCGAAGAATACCTCGGGGAAGAATTGACCCACGCGGGCGTTATGTTTCAAGTCGGTAAAGTCATCGGCTTTGAAAATATTGCGCAAATCGGCATCAGAAGCGGTGAGAAGGCGGAATTTGAACTTATGAAAAAATTCGGCACCCTTACAGCCGACCCGGGCAAACTCCAAAAATTCAAAGACAAAAATATTTTTGTCACAATTGACCTTGACGTACTTGATTTGGGTGAAATGAGCGGGGTGGGAACACCGGAGGCGGGCGGAATGCGCTATCTTGAATTGCTGGAATGGCTCAAAGTGCTCAAAAATTATAATATAGTTGGTGCGGACGTTGTGGAATTAGCGCCCGACATCGACCTGACGCGCGTTTCAACCGCAACAGCGTGTAAGGTTATCAGAGAAATATTGATGCTACTTTAGGGCAATTTAAAAAGAATTACGGGATGCTAATATGAATACAGAAACCACCAAAATCGACCTCATTCGCGAGCTTATAGACAATTGCAAATTCGATGACGCGCTTGAACAGCTCGAGCTTTTACAAGATGAAGAACCCGACAATTTTGAAACTTATTATGAGCTGGCGCGGATTTACTTTGAATTAGGCGACTATGAAAGCGCAATTGCAAACTATGAGCAGCTTTTGGAGCACCATCAAAGCGCGATAATGTATTACAACCTGGGACTCGCTTACGAAGCTAACGATGAAATTGACAAAGCTATTTCAAACTACCTCAAATGTATCTCGCTAAACGAAAAATTCCCCTTTGCCCACAAAAAACTCGGCGTATTATTTCTCGCAAGGGGTGACAAAGAGGACGCAAAAGAATATTTTGAAAATTACATAAATCTTGATGTTCCGGATAGCGAAAAGGACGAAATCTCGACATTGCTTGAGAGAATTTAGTTAAAGCGACAAAAAGAAACCCGATAAAGGAGCCCGAAATGCACGTTAAAATCTACACGCTTGATTATTGCCCTTATTGTAAAAAAGCACTCAATTTCTTGCGCGAAAAAGGGGTTGAATTTGAACATGTCCGCATAGATGAAGACGAAGAAAAGTGGTATGAAAAACTGAGCGCGAAATTCGGCATCGAAATCGGCGATTTAACCTTCCCGCAAATTATCGTTGACGACATAAGAATTGGCGGATACACGGATATGATGTCGCTTTACGAACAGGGGAAATTTTTGGCGGGCAAATAGGCGAATAACAATTGCTACAGTCCGTTAGTCTTTAAATATTGTTCAATAAGCCCGATGCGTGCCGGCCCTTCGGGGAATTTTTCGTAATTCCTTATCGCAGCCTTAAGGTCTCTTGCTCCACCGAGTTTGTCGCCGAGAAGAACTTTTGTATATCCTTGAAGTTCATAATATTGCGGGAAAAGAAAGCAGGGGTATTTCCTTGTGGCCTTTTGGAAATAGTCCAGCGCTTTGACATAATCGCGCTGCCTGTAATAACAGCGCCCGATGTTAAAGTTAATGTTTTGTATCCTCGGGTTGATATTCAGCGCTTTCTGGTAAGCTTCAATTGCTCCCCCCGGCCCCATATATTTTTGCTTGTTGAAACGCATATTCCCGAGCAAAATCCAGGCCGAGATGTTTCCGGGGTTTTCTTTTACAGCCAGATTCGCCTCTTTAATGGCGTTGTCCCAATCTCTGCTGGTTGAATGGGCATAGGCAAGATTATAGTGGCTTGCTCCTCCGGACATTATTTTCTCACTGCAGCTTGTCGGGTCCTGACAAACCGGCGGAAACTGAGTACCGCCGACTGCAAGAATTGCAACGGTGTCGATGTAAATAATAACGCTGCAAATTCCGGTAATGATAATTGTTACAAGGGTTGCCATAATCGGTTCGATAAGATTTGCTTTCGGGTTATCCGCAACCCTGCTGAAATATGCTTCATTTACGTAATCACCGAAAAGGCGCGGTTCTTTTTTGACTGCCGCGCTTCTGACGACTTTTTCAAGAAAATAATCCGCGTTAAACAAAATCGCGCAGTAAAAATTTATTAAAGGGAGTAGAAATACAGTCGTGTTACCCATTACCGGCAGCATTGCGACCGCAAAAATGCTTATTGCGTATATTACAAGCAGAATGAGCCCTTTTGCAACCAGCCCTTTTGCAATGTAATAAAACGGCCCGAAAATCAGCGCCCAGAAGTTAAACAAACAGTGAAACTTCCACTTATCCCCTATCCCGAGAACCGAAATAAGAGGCGAAGGCTGCCAGAAATGCTGGTTGCTCGCTTTTCCTTCCGAAAAATTTTGATAATACACGGTATATATTTTCTTGAAAATCTGCTTCCAACGGAAACTTACATCAAGGTTATCAATTACTTCGTAAATATCACTAAAAAAAACAGCCACTTATTCCGTTACACCTCTTTTTTAACTGCTCTATCGACAGTATCCATAAATTTTACCACATCTACAGGCTTTGTTATATAACTTTTTATATTATAAAGTTTTGCAATGTTTATTTCATTATCCATTGCAAATGCTGAAACGATAATAATTTCGGGCAATTTCAGTCCTTTATTTTTTGCTTTTTCGAGAAGGTCAAAGCCGTTGAGCTTTGGAAGCTGTATGTCTAAAATCATTAAATCATAAGAGCTTCGCCCTTGTGGTTCACTCGTTCGGGAAGCATCCTTCTCAAGTTTCTTATAGCCTTCTTCGCCGTCGTATGCCTTATCGACATCATACCCCTTGGCTTCAAGAAGGTCCGAAAAAAGCTTCATATTGGTAAGGTTATCTTCAATAATCAAAATTCTGTTCATTTTACCACCCCGCCGAGCTCAACCCTGAAAGTTGTTCCTTTTTTAACTTCACTAACGAGCGTGATTTTGCCTTTGTGCATTTTTACAAGCTCGCGCGTGATTGTAAGCCCGAGCCCCGTTGAGTGTTCGTCTTTGTTGTAGATATTATTTATGTGGACAAATTTTGTGAAAATTTTATTGTGGTATTTTTTATCTATACCAACCCCGTTATCCTGTATTTCAAGAATAAATTTCTTACCCTCAAGCCTTGTTCTGACAACGATTTTACCGTTTTTATTTGTGAATTTGATGGCGTTGCTCAAAAGATTATACAAAATTTGCTGGAATTTCTGATAATCTGCCTCAAGCTTGCCGTGGTAACCGTTTTCAAAGACTACTTTAATGGATTTTTTGTTTGAAAGCGGGGATAAAATCGCGATAACTTCGTTGATTAAAACTTCGGGCATAATATTTGTCAAATTAAGCTTCATCACTTTTGATTCGATTTTTGAAATGTCGAGAATTTCATTGATTATGTTCAAAAGATGAAGGCTTGAGGTGTGGATATCTTTAATGTATTCGGCTTGTTTTTCGTTTAATTCGCCAAATATTCTGCAATCAAGAGCCTGCGAGAAGCCGATAATCGCGTTCAGGGGCGTGCGAAGTTCATGCGAGATATTTGCGAGGAAATTATTCTTAATTTTATCAAGCTCCAAAAGCTTTTTGTGCTGTGTTTCAATTGTCTTTTTTGCCTGTTCTTTTTCTAAAACTGCATTTTGAAGCGCATGTAATTGCAATTTAAAGACGTCAGAGAGTTCGCAATCTTTGATTGCGTAAGAATAAGCGGCATTAAGAGTGCAAAGCGCCTTAATTTCGGCAGGAGAAAAGCCCTCATTGCGCACCAGCACGGTAAACCCGAACAGCGACCCGTTAATTGATAGCTTCAGAATGAGTACATTGCCGTCTTTGAATTGCGCAAAACCGCGCTCAAAGAACTCATCGCTTTTAATTTGGGAATATTCTTCTTTTGCGTCTATAATTTTTGCCACGGCTTTGTCGTTAAAAAAACCTTGATATTGCTGTTTTTCAAGCTTTCCATTTAAATAAAGCGCTTTTTGCACTAAAAATACGGCGTCAAGAAAATAAACACCGCAAAAATCGCTTTTTGAAAAACAGACCAAATTCGAAGCCAGACCCTCGTAAAACCCTTTGAGTTTAGGGTTTGCCTCATTTAGAACGTTTTTTACTTCGTCTAAAATCTCACTATAATTAATATCCACAATACTATTATAGCGAAATAAGCGAGTAAATACAAATGTAAACATTTGTATTTATGAGCAAATGAGCTAAGCGGCGAAGCCGTATAGGTAATTTTCGTGTTAATGCAAGTATTACAACGTAATTCTATACCCGCCCTTGTCGGCATTTTCAAGGAAATCCTGCTCGATTTTCGTTCTCAAATTTTTGATGTATTTGTAGACGTAATCGGTCGGTAAATCAAGGGTTTTGGCCAAATCTCTGGCGTAGACAATTTTATCGCGGTTATCCAGAAACACGCCCAGAACAACCTGTTCGCGCTCGGTTAGCGGCTTTTTATAGGTCAGGCTGATTGAAGCTTTTTCCATTAATTTTTCCTGAAGCTCAATTGATTTTTTCGCAACGGATAAAACATTTTCTCTTGCAGCTTCTTTTGTGGATTTTTGCGGAATTCTTGAAGTGGTTACGCCGCTCTGGTTTTTCATAACCATATCAACAATGTCGTAAGTTTCTTTTTCTTCTTTGATTGTTTTTCCGAGCTTACGTGCGAACTCCTCAAGAGTAATTTTCTCTAAAGAACTTCTCCATTGTCTGATTTCTTCTTTATTCAAGTACTCAGCCATACTCCTCCTGCTTCCAAAATCTCAACTCTTTATTAACTTATACCAGAATCAAACTTAAAAATCAGCAAGTGTTAAGTCATTGTAAATTTTTTTAATTAAAGTTTACTTAACTTAAAATAAGGTTGACAATGACAATTAGTATTTAAATAAATTGCGCAGGCGCGCGGAATAATGTACGGTTAATATGAAAAAAGCTTTCACAGTATCATTTTTAGCAATTCTTGCAATATCATTATTTTTGCTCTCCGGCTGCGGCGAGGTTTCTTCGCTGTCCGAGAGTGCAAATGATGCTGATGTATGTTCAAAAGGCTGTATTGTATACTTTCATTTTTTCAATAAACAATATCTTAAGCAAGGAGAAAAATGCGGTAAATACGACAAGCAGGGTAAATACAGCGAAAAATGCGAAGCCTTTTATACAGGAGCTGATGATATGATGTGGTACAACGGCACGGCATTGGCATTTTTGGAAAAGCATAATTATTTTAAAAATGAAGGAATAAAATATTTCAATTATGATGAATTAAGCAAGACGGAATTGAACCGAATTCTTGGCAATAATAAGGATTTTTTAAGGAGCTTAAAGCGCCTTAAGGGGTACCCTGCATTCGTTTTTTACATAAGCGGCGAGAAGGCAAAAGACCCCAAATTGGTTTATCCGATTGATATTATCGATGATTTTATTGATTATTTTGACTACAATAAAGACTCAATTAAATGTTATCGTGATAGCTGCCTTCATTAAGCCGTAAAAAACCCCGCTTTCGGCGGGGTTTAAAGTTATTTAAGTTATGTTTACTTTTTCTCCACCCTAATGGCACTATCGGGACATACAAGGGCACATGTGCCGCAGGCTATACATTCATCCGCAACAGGATGTACCATGGGGGTCTGATAAAGTCCGACCTCGTTTGACCAGCTGAGGCATTTTTTTGGGCATTTAACCATACAAAGCCCGCAACCCTTGCAAAGGTCTGTATATATATACCAGTCTGCTTTGCCTTTTGCAACATTTTCAACTTTTAAACCTAAATTTCTCACTGTCATATTTATTTTCCTTTATATTAGTTATCTTTTAAGCTCCTGAGGAATTTCGTTCCACGTCGCCATCGTAGTGCTGGTCGTCGGGCTCGACTACCCCTCTGTCGAGGGGGGTCCCCGCCGCCGCACCGGCTTACACGTTTCATACGCTCGCTTTCTTTAATAATTCCATACCCATTTCAAGCGCTTTGTAGTTAAGCTCTCTGAGTTCGGGCTTTGCGTTAAATTTGCTGCCAAATGCCATCTCTATTGCGTTTTTGATGTCATCAATCTCTAAAACGTTTGTTGCACTGATAACAACGCCGAGAATAATGATGTTAAACACGCGTGATGACAACTGTTCGTTCGCAATTCTGTTCGCGTCAACCCCGATGATTTCTTTTGCTCTCATCTCGGGCTTGATTGTGCAAACCGAACTGTCGTAAATTACGGTTGTGTTTTCATCAACGTAAGTTGCGCACCTGTCAATGGCTCTGTCTGAGAGCATTATCACGATATCCGCTTTTGAAAAGCGGGGTTCACCGATTGTGGTATCGGAAATTTGACAAAACGCGATTGAAACGCCGCCGCGTTGCTCCACCCCGAAGTTCGGGATGTAGAGAATTTCTTTGTTTGCTTCATAACCCGCTTCAACGAGGATTTTAGCGATACTTTGTACGCCCTGTCCGCCTTCGCCCGCGAGTACAATTTTTGTTCTTGCCATTATGCTAACCCCTCTCTTTCCACGAATTCCTTGACTTCAAAGAATTCTTCCATTGTTTTCAATCTGTCCCATGTGTCAGCTGCGTTTGTTCTCCAGTTCAAGGGGCAGAGTGAAAGTACTTCAACGTATGAAAACCCTCCCATATCAACGTTTTTGAGCGCTTTTGCAAACGTGGTTTTCAATTTTCTCAAGTTTGATACGCTCGCTCTTGCAACATAAGACTTGTCGGCATCTGCAATCGCACTGACCATCTCAGCTCCTTTTGCCGGTTTGCCCGTAACCGAACAATCTCTTCCGTAGGGCGTGGTTTCGGTTACCTGACCCGGAAGTGTGGTCGGCGCCATCTGGCCGCCTGTCATACCGTAATTAGTGTTATTTACAAGAACTATGAGCATGTTTTCAGAACGCACCGCCGCATTCACAAGGTGTTGTGCACCGATTGCAAGACCGCCGCCGTCGCCCATGTAGGCAATCCCTATTGTACCGGGGTTTGCGCGGGTTACGCCGTAAATTACAGGGGTTGTTCTTCCGTGGTGGCATTGAACGGAATCAACATCCATGTAATTCCATGACAATAGCGAACAGCCGATGTCACAGCCGAATACAGAGCGGTGTTTTAGCCCTAATTCGTCAATTGTGCCCGCTAAGGTTTTTAAAACCATACCGTGACCGCAACCCGGGCAAAACTTGCTTGCGCCGACGCTTACGTTCTGCGAGTCAGGTATAATCGGGCTTAAATCTAATGTTTGTACCATATTTATTTTCCTTTATATTAGTTATCTTTTAAGCTCCTGAGGAACTTCGTTCCACGTTGCCATCGTAGTGCTGGTCGTCGGGCTCGGCTATCCCTCTGTCGAGGGGGGTCCCCGCCGCTCGCCCGCCGCCGTTGCACCGGCTTACGCCTTTAAACTGTTGCATGGTGTTTGGTCATCTCTTCAACCTTCTCGACAATATCGCCGCCTGTTACGCCGACGCCCATTTTGAAAAGTGTTGAATAAGGTGTAGTTAATCCGTAGATTTCCTTAAGAACCATTCTTGCCAATTGGCCGTTCGCACTTTCCGTGAAGAGCACCTGTTTTGCGCGCTCTACCGCGGCTTTCAGCGGTTTAACAGCCAGCGGACGAAGTGTAATCGGTCTGAAAAGCCCTGCCTTAATGCCTTTTGCTCTTAATTCGTCTACCGCGGTCATGGCAGAACGTGCCACAATACCGTGAGCGATGACTAAAATTTCAGCGTCATCCGCCTTATATTCAAAGTATTCTTCAATTTCAGGTGAGATTCTGTCGAATTCTTCCTGATATTTATCCAGCTCTTCCATCAACTCTTCTTCAAGGTTGAAAGTGTTTCTGATGTGATTAGACTTCCTGTCTTTGCCGATTTCTCCTTTAGCTCTGAGGGTTGCGGGAGTCGGGACCATTGTTATTCCGCGGCTTGCGGGGTCATAAAGCGTGACAGGTTCTCTCATTTTGCCCTGATAGCCGTCTGCCAGTAAGAATGTCGGGAAACGGTATTTCCATGCCGTGTTGAAACATTTGATTGTGTAATCAAACAAATCCTGATGGCCTGCGGTTGAATAAACAATCCTGAAACCTTCGCCGTTGCCGCCAAAGCAGGTCAGCGTTGTTTCCTGTTGCGCGTAAATTACCGTTGCGGTTGAAGGGCCGCCGCGCTGCATAATCGCGCAAACAAAAGGTATGCGCATCATTTCAGCCATTGCTATAGGCTCTTGCATAAGTACATTGCCGGGGCCCGCAGTCGCAGTAAACGCGCGTCTTCCTGCTAAAATTCCGCCGATTGTTGAGAAACCTGCGGAAATTTCATCTTCGGTCTGTAAGAAACCTGCTTCAGTTTTGGGTAGGAGTTTACACCATGTGTGCATAATTTCGTTTTGCGGTGTAATCGGGTAGCCGTACATGAAATCGACCTCGGCCGCGTTCGCTGCATAGGCAATAACCTCATTCCCCGTCAGGAACATTCTTGTGTCCTGAGTAATTAATTTTTTGACCATAGTTATTTCCTTAATAAATTACTAATCCACCTCTCACTGTACTACAAATATGTTTAGGGTTCAAGGAAGTTACAATAAAAAGCAAAAATTTTTTTTCGGGTTTTGTAAAAAATACACTCGTCGAGAGAAAGAAAAGCCGTTATGATAATTAACAATGTTCAACCTTCGGGTGTTAACTTCGGGAGAGTAAAAGTCCTCCCTAATCATTCTGCTTTGAGTCGTCTTAAAAGCGTTCTTGATGCACAGGGGAAGCTTGATGAGTTTCAAAAAGAATATAAAGAAAGACGTGCGTCAAAAGACCATCATTACACACTCGTTATTGATAACGTTGCCTCCGGCCCTGCTTTTCCTAATGGCGCTGTTTCATACAAATATCGTGATTCTGGCACGGATCGCATCATTGAAGAGCATTATTATGCAGTTGGATAGCAGTATAAGTTTACATTCAAGGAATATTTAGTCGGCAAATTTTTTTATTTTGACGTTTTGTACCGGCATTATATTAGAGAAAGGATTTAAGAATGATTGGTAAAATAACAGGTTTTAACGGTAGCAGCGTTAATTTTGGTGCACTAAAAAGAGTAGAAGAAGAAGATTTTAAAGTACTAAAGCAATATTTTAAAGATGAAGGCGTAGGCGATGTGTTTGAAGGTTATTGCAATATAATCGACGCCGCATCAGATAAAGCGGATGTAGACATTTTATTGGAAGCACTTCCCAGTGGAGAGTCTGAAATTAAGCTACAGACAAGACTTTTAAATAAAGAAGGCGACAAAATTGCAATACCCGAACCGATAAGCTCTGAGATTTCCAACGATTTTTTACCGGAAGGTACGATAGCGGCTACTTGTTTTAGACCAAGTTTTCCGATACCCCTGTTGGTAACCGCGCTAAATGACGTTTTTACTAAAACAGCCCGTGCCGTTTATTTAATGATGCCCGAGGAGCAACAGCAGGCACATTCAAACAGGGGCGCTTCAGAGGGAAACAAGCTGCAAAGCGGATTTCACTACCTTCTTAGCGAGCATAGAAATATGTTCACACCGTATCCGGTGAAAAAACGTTAAACTCTCGCCGATTCTATAAATTCACACAAAACTTTGATTGCGAATCGGGCAATATCTTGTTTGATTGCAATGCGGGTTTTTTCGTTTGAAATGTATTTGATAGTTTTTGTTGTGCTTTTTGAGGCGAGCCCTATGAAAACCGTGCCTGCAGGAATACCCCCTTGCGCTTCGGGCCCGAGCACGCCCGTTGTTGAAAGGGCAAAATCAGCCCCCCGGCGCTTAATTAGCCCCTGCGCCATTTCTTTTGCAACCTCTTCGCTCACAACCCCGAAGCGCTCGATTGTTTCGGGGTTCACCCCTAATATGGCGATTTTTGATGCCGCGGAGTAAGTTACAAAATTTTGTTCAATATATTTTGAAGCACCCGCGACATCCGTAAAGAGTGAGCTGATTAAGCCGCCTGTGCAACTCTCGGCCACCGCAAGCTTGAGGTTGTTTTCGGTTAAAATTTCAGCGATTTTTTCGACGCTCATAATTTAATTAGCCGGAACGTCCAAAGGCGAGAGTAACATAATGCCAAAAACCTGACCCTGATTGATTATAACCTCATTTCCTTTTCTGAAAATGTCCACAACGCTCTCAACAACGAAATATCCGCCCCCGAAGACCGTCCCGCCCGCTGCCGCAAGCGGGGTGAGGATGAATTTCGCGCCCGGAAACGCCTTGTCACCTGCCGTGATTCCCCAATTTGTCGAATTTTTTACGATATTACAGGTCTCTTCCCAGTTTTCCGCAACAGCCGTACCATAGTTACCGCCTGTTGTAATGCCGCCGTCAAGCGTTAATTTGAAATTGGATGAAAGCGCAGCGTTGATTGGCAATTGGCGCCCTTGCGGAGTCACGATGTGGTCAAAAGAAAGATATAACTTTGCCGCCTTAGAAAGCCTTTTTGCCTTGTCAACCGCTTTCACGTTGCCGCGAACAAGCGTGCCCACGGGCAAAACAACCGAATGATCAAGAACAACATCCTGCGCAACGGTCGCGCTAAACATATCACCGGTTTCAAAATCTTTTGCAGTAACGGGTTCTGCCATTTTCAAGGGAATTTTCGTGCCCGTTACAAGGCGTTTGGTTCCTGCGCCGGCCTCAATCTGGTAATCGTATGCGTGTGCGCAGCCCGCGCCCAGTGCCAAAAACAACACTAATATTAATAGTTTTTTCATTCTATCCTCCTAAATCTCATTAACCGTAATTTTGCCGAATTTGGCCGAAAGGTCGTCAATGTGGTGAATAACATAATAAAAAGGCTCCAACCCCCGTTTGTCGAGGTCAATCATAGCGCCCCAATCCGCCCTTCCATGGTGCGCGGCAATCATTTTTGCAATCCTGTCAAATCCTGCGCCCATACAAAGCGTAAACCCGTATTGCGAATGGGTTATCCAGTCTTTTTCAAACTGCTCGTTCAACTCAATCAGGCCGGTTTCCTTATTAATATTATATTCAAAAATCTTGCCGATATCATGCAAAATGGAAGCCGCAACAAGCTCGTCGCTTGAAATTTTGCCGTTAAGTTTCGGTAAAACCGTTTGCGCAATCTCGACACACTCAACCGTGTGCACCAGAAGCCCGCCTAAATAATTATGGTGCATTGCCTTTGCGGCGGGGGCAGTCTTGAAAAGTTCCTCATTTTGTGACAGTGTTTTTTTCACAAAATCTTTCAATTTCACGTCAGTGAAATTATCAACATAAGAAATCAATTTGTCGTAATATTCTTTTTGCTGCGCCTCATCCAGACCCAGTTTCGCTTCTTCTACAAGGGTTATGGCGCTAACATTGCAGTTATTGAACTGTTCATTATACGTTCCCGTTTTAATTTTTATTGTGTTTCCCGGCCTAAAAACCTTTTCATCAATGCGTCCCAGCGCCTCTTCCCAGAGAACGCAGTTTAAAATTGTTTCATCAGACAGGTTTTTTAATTGAAGTTTGCCCATTTTTGTTCCCGCTTTTGTCGGGCCGGTTGAAAAATTGATAACCTGATAATTTGAAGTTAAATCCATTTGTTTGCTCCTGTGGGCATCTCGGCCCGAGGCCTTGATTGTCCTGCGTCGCCATCGTAGTGCTGCGTTCTGCCCGCTCATCGCGGCCGTCACATTCGCACCGGCTCACGCAATCTTGCCTCCTCTATCCCTTGATGTTATCATAAACCCACATTATGAGTAAAGACTTCCGCAAAAAGATTTCCATATTAGGCTCCACAGGCTCAATCGGCACGCAGGCGCTGGAGGTTATTGAGAGTATGGGAGATAAGTTTGAGATAATTGCGCTCGCGGGCGGTTCAAACACAGAGCTTCTTGAGGTGCAGGCCAAAAAATTTAAGCCGCGCTATGTTTGTTGCGGCGAGGATGAATTGGAGCGGGTTTGCTCCGACAGGGAAAATGACATGATTCTTGTTGCCTGTTCGGGAAAAATCGGCCTCAAACCAACCCTTACGGCAATTGAAAACGGCATTGACATTGCGCTTGCGAACAAAGAAACTCTCGTTATGGCGGGCGAGATTGTTATGGAAGCCGCGCGCAAAAACAACGTGAGAATTTTGCCCGTGGACAGTGAGCACAGTGCGATCTATCAGTGCATTAGAGGATGTTGCGATTGCGCGGCAGCCGCAGTGGATTTTTCAAGCGTCGCAAAAATAATCATCACTGCATCTGGAGGGCCGTTTTTAAATATGTCCGAGGCTGAAATCGCGCGCTCAAGCGCCGATGATGCCTTAAAACACCCCAGATGGAACATGGGTCAGAAAATTACAATAGACAGCGCAACCCTTATGAATAAAGGGTTAGAGGTCATCGAGGCGCATCACCTTTTCGGCCTCCCTTATGAAAAAATTGACGTTGTAATTCACCCGCAAAGCATTATCCACAGCGCCGTTGAGTTCCTTGACGGCTCAATTCTGGCGCAAATGGGAGTTCCGAGTATGCACATCCCTATTCAATTTGCGCTTACTTATCCCGAGCGCTTTGAGGGCATAAAAAGCGGCAGTTTTAACTTCTTTGAACATTCACTTGCCTTTGAAAAGCCCGATTTCAAGAAATTTCCGTGCCTGGAGCTCGCATATAAAGCGGGCAGGATTGGCGGCACGATGCCGACGGTGCTCAATGCCGCAAATGAAGCTGCTGTCGGAGAATTTTTGGCTGGCAAAATAACAATAGATAAAATCTTCAAAATCGTTGAAACTCAAATGGCGCGCCATAATCCCGTTTTAAACCCGACACTTGATGAAATTTTTGAAATTGATAAATTAACACGCGAAGCAGTTGTGGTACAATGTTGATATGAAAAAAATCCTTCTGCTGTTAATAACTCTTTTAATCGTGCAAGCCGCGCGCGCTGATTTTGTTCCGCAATACTCTAAAACCATTACCGTGTGGGGCATTGGCGGTGTTTTTGTCGGGCAGGACTATTTAATTTTTGATGAACCAAAAGACGATGCCGGACTTCTCCAAAGAGTAATTTGGGATGAAAAAGGAAATGTAACCTGCAAGGGCGATTGCGATGACGGTGTGCTTTTCACCCTTTTTGTACCCTCAAAAAAAGCGGTAATTTTAAGCGCGGTCGATGAAAATGAAAACTGGGCGCAGGTTTGCTATGGTCAGAAAAGCGGAAAGCTCGGCTGGATAAGGCTTAGTGATGACAACAAATTCACTCCCTGGTCGCAATATCTTATAAAATACGGCAAAACCCATAGTTTTTATATGTTTAAAGATATCCCCAAAGATGAAAACAGGCTTTATTCCCAGCCCGAAGACGGCGCAAAGTCGGTTGACAGTTGGGAACTCGCCAAACAAATTACGCCGTGGTACGTTAAAGGCAACTGGGCAATGGTTAAAGTTATAAATTTCGATAATACGCAAAAGACCGGCTGGCTCAAGTGGCGCACGGCTGACGGTGCCCTTCGCGGTTTTGTTGACCCGCGCAAGTAGGCGGTGCGGTTCTTCGCCCCAAGCAATTCAATACCGGGTCGCTCCGCTCTCATGAGTCTCCCTTGTAGCGCTCGCTCAAGCTTCGCGTACAAGAGAGAACTCGCTTTTACGGTATCTCATTTGCTCGCGGCTTGACCCGCGTAAGTAAGTGATGCGATTCTTCGCCCCGCGCCGATGAATACAACCTCCTGAATGTAACAAATTGTTTCATTTGGCTGCTTAAATTTTGAAAAACCGCCACAGCCCATTAATTTTATATACGGCGACGATGCTCTTTAAAAAATGAGGAGATTATTATGGCGGTTTCAATCGGTTCATTTGGCGAAAATAACAATAGATTTCAAGGCGGTTTTGACCCGGACAGCTACGCGCGTTACTGGGCAAAACAAAACGGAATTACGGTAATAGAAGCAAGATCTCAGCTTAGAACAAAATACGGTGCGCCTTTGCCCATGGGTGTCAGGGCGAATGAAGACCTTCAAAAACCGCGTAATTATGAACTTCAAATACAGAATCTGACAAAAAAGCCGGACAAATTAAAGCAGCAATTATTGGGTATTATCGCATTTCTAAATTCCGATACCGAGGAAACAGAGAGCGGAAAAAGCCTTACTGACAGGGGTTTATACATGTAATTTTTGCTCCTGTGGGTTTCGGGTAATTGCTCGCCTACTTCGTGTCGGCTCGCATACCCTGCAATCTTACGTCGCCATCGTAGTGCTGCGTTCCGCCCGCTCTCCGCGGGCATTACAACCGCACCGGCTTACGCATTTATTAAGTTTTGTAACAACATGAAAAGCCATGAAAGCAATTTTCTTCGGGGAATTGTTTTTTCATATGTAGGTTAGAAAAAA
>Ga0209737_10001403_pt1 | contig 17357 bp, 19 predicted proteins | sample TergutCu122P3_FD_187284 | JGI IMG/M metagenome (GOLD analysis project Ga0209737, IMG submission 187284) | Cubitermes ugandensis P3 segment gut microbial communities from Kakamega Forest, Kenya - Cu122 P3 (SPAdes) (version 2) | ecosystem: Host-associated > Arthropoda: Insects > Digestive system...
CCATAGTTCATGTTGCCGAGATTGCGAGAGGGGCGGTCCTCGCTGAGATAACGGACGGTGAAGCCGGGCGACACGGGTTGGTAGGGATAGAAATCAGCGCCCGGCTTGCCGATAGTGTCGTAGCTGGCGACTGGAATCCACAAGAGTTCGCCATGAATGTCATCGCCGAAATACTCGGCGCGGGCGGCCCATTGCGGCGTGCGCATCTGGTCGAATTCCGGCAGGATGAATTCGCGCAGGTCGCGGGCGGAGACGACGTCGGCAAAGAAGAGGCCGACCATCTCGCCCCAGACGACATGCTGCCGGCCCAGGCGGAAATCCCAGCCGCCGGCGCTGATGTCGAGATAGTTTTCCCGGAATTCGAAGGCGGCGCGCTGATTGTTTCGGACCGCCTGCGGGTAGAAATTATCGACGTCGTAGACCGCGTCGTAATCCATGCGGACGCCGAGTTTCCATTTGACACTGTCGTTGAGCCGGCCCTGGCTGCTCAGATCGGCGCGCGTGCGCATTTTCGACCAGTGCTCTGTAGAGGCCGTCGTGCGGGCCAGCTCGAACTGGAGAAAGCCCCGGATGCCCGGAGCGGAGGATTCCGTCTTGCCTTCGACTTCTACGTCGGCCTTGTTTTTCATCGGCGGCAGATCGTCGCCAAACAAGGATTCGCGGTCATCGGCGGCTAGCGCGCCGAAGCCGAGGCAGGCGGCGACAATGAGAGCGAGGCGGCAAAGGGCGTGGGATGGCGAAAGCACGGTACGAATCCTGACAAGCTATTGATAGCAATGCTCGGTAGCTTGTATCGCGAGAGGCTCAACGCGGGTGATCAGCCAATCGCTTGTCGGGGTGCGAATGCCGAAGGCCTTGATGCTGCCGTCCTCGACCTTGATTAGGCGGTTGGCGTGGTCGATGACCTTCTGGTCGTGCGTGGAAAAGATGAAAGTGGTGCCGAGATGCTCGTTGATTTTTTTCATCAGCTCGAGAATCTCGATGCCGGTGGTCTGATCCAGGTTGGCTGTCGGTTCGTCGGCCAGCACGATGGCCGGCTCGACGGCCAGGGCGCGGGCAATGGCGACGCGCTGGCGCTGGCCGCCGCTCAACTGATTGGGCCGGTTGTTGGCATATTGGCCAAGCCCGACGATGCCGAGGAAATATTCGACGCGCCGCTTGCGGTCGGCCGCCGAAAGATCCTTGCGGCGAAGCAGGGGGTATTCGACATTTTCCGCCGCCGACAGCACCGGCAGCAGGTTGAAGGTCTGGAAAATGAAGCCGATCGAGCGGGCGCGCAGGTCGGCCAGTTCATTGGGCGATTTGTGCGAGACATTTTGCTCGTTGATGTAGATGTCGCCGCTGCTCGGGCGGTCGATGCAGCCGATCAGGTTGAGCAAGGTCGTCTTGCCGCTGCCCGAAGGGCCGGAAATGGCCAGGAAGACGCCAGGCTCGATGGCCAATGTAATATCATTGAGCGCCCGGACAGTCTGCTCGCCAAGCAGATATTCCTTGAACACCCGTTCGATTCGGACGACGCTGCTCATGCTTGTCAGGGGGCGAAAGAGATGACGATGAACATGTACGAGGAGATGCCTATGTTGTGCAACAATGCCAAGCTGCTAAGCCGATGGGGTTGCCTTGTCTGGTCATGGCTGCTCCTGGGGCTCGTGACAACCGGCGCATCGGCTCAACAGGCCGCCTCCGATCCGGCTGATGATGCCGAAGCCCGCAGTATAGTGGAAAAGGCCGATCAGGTCCGGTTTCCGGCGGAAGGTTTCCAGGTGGATGTCGGCATTGCCACCACGAAGCCCGATGAATCGCCAGAATTGCGCAAATTCCGCGTGCTTTCCAAGGGCAATGAAAATACCGTGGTGATGGTCACCGAGCCGGCGTCCGAGCGCGGGCAGATCATCCTGATGAAGGGCCGAGATCTCTGGGTATTCATGCCCGAAGTCTCGCAGCCGGTGCGCATCTCGCTGTCGCAGCGCCTGACCGGTCAGGTGGCCAATGGCGATCTGGCGCGGGCCAATTTCGCGGGCGACTACAACCCCAGGATCGTGGGCCGCGAAACCATCCATGGCGAAAATTACGCCGTTCTCGAACTGATCGCCGTCGATCGCTCGGTGACCTACCAGAAGGTGAGGTACTGGGTGAATACCAAGAATTTCTGGCCCTTCAAGGCCGAGTTCTACTCGCTTTCCAACCGGCTGCTGAAAAAAGCCAGTTACGAGGAATTCAAGACCATGGCCGGCGTCATCCGGCCCACCCGGATGGTCATGGAAGATGCGCTACGCAGCGGCGAGATATCGGTGCTCGAATATGGCGACATGAAATTGCGCGATTTGCCGGACCGCGTTTTTACCAAGGAATATCTGAAAAAATTGTGAGGAACGAGGCTGATGAACACTGGATCGAGTTGCTGCCCGCTGCCGGTCTGAGTGACGAATTTTTCATGCGCGAGGCGCTGTCCCTTGCGCGGGCGGCGGAATGCCTGGGCGAGGTGCCGGTCGGCGCGGTGGTCGTCCTGAATGGCGCCATCGTCGGGCGCGGTTTCAATTCGCCCATCGGCGAGAGCGACCCGACCGCCCATGCCGAAATCGCCGCGCTGCGCGATGCGGCGCGTAATCTCGAAAATTACCGCCTGCCGGGCTGCGAGTTGTTCGTCACCCTGGAGCCTTGCGCCATGTGCGCCGGCGCCATCATGCACGCGCGCATCAGCCGCGTCGTCTATGGCGCCCGCGATCCGAAAACCGGCGTGCATGGCAGCGTGGTCGACCTGTTTGGCGTCGAGCGCCTGAATCACCACGCCCAGGTCGAGGGCGGGGTGCTGGCCGCCGAGTGCAGCGCCTTGCTGTCGCAGTTTTTCGCCGAGCGGCGCAAGAAAAATTCATGAAATTGTTGATTTCCGTCGCCAGGCAGCGCTTGTTGCTGGTCGACGATGCGGGCGGCGTACTGTGCGACTACCCGGTATCGACCGCCAAGGCCGGGGTCGGCGAGGAATCCGGCAGTTTCCGGACGCCGCGCGGTCGGCACGTGATCCGCGCCAAGATCGGGGCCGGGCAGCCGCTCAATACTGTTTTCATCCGCCGCCGGTCGACCGGCGAAATCTGGACGCCCGAACTGGCCGAACAGCATCCTGGCCGCGACTGGATCCTGACCCGCATCCTCTGGCTGTCGGGTTGCGAGCCGGGGCGCAACCGCCTCGGCAGCGTCGATACCATGCGCCGCTATGTGTATATTCACGGCTGCCCCGAGACGGAAGCCATGGGCGCGCCCGGCTCGCATGGCTGCATACGCATGCGCAATGCCGATATCGCCGACTTGTTCGACCGGACGCCCTGCTATACGGCGGTGGATATCACCGAGGATTGAAGCGGCCTGCCCAGCGGGCCGAAGCGTCGCTCGCAGAGGCGTATTTCGCCATCGCGCCGCCGCCAGGCGACGGTCGAGGCGCGCGTTCCATAGCTCTCCGACTTGACAAAGACAGCCGACAACCGGCGCTCCCATTCAAGCGGCACGCCGGTTCGCGGGAGTTCGGCATCGGGCGCGATCTCGTCGTCGGCTAGCAGCGAAAACAAGGCGTCGTCGTCGGGCAGAGCGGCCAGCGCTTCGGCAAAACGCTGGCGGGCCGTCAGCAGCTTGGGCCAGGGGCTGTCGAGCAGGTGGTTGGAGAGCCCATAGACGCCCGGCGCCAAGGGGCGCGGCGCGCCATCGCGATTGGAGCCATAGACGAGCTCTGCACCATCGAAAAGCAGCAGGTTGAAACCCGCATAACGCCGGCCATCGAGCGCCTGGGCGTATTCGAGCGCCGCCCTGTCGCCGAGCAGGAAGTCGCGCGTCAGCATGCCGCGCGAGCGCTCGCCCTTCACCATCTCTGGTTCGCGGACATTGGTGACGGCGGCAAAACGCCCGTCGCGCCGGATGCCCAGCCAGGTTCCGCCGGCTTCCTGGTCGATGCCGCCAAAGACCTCCGGCGCGTCGGGCCAGGGCGCGGCATCGGCGCTGGGCCGGGCGTAAAACTCATCGCGATTGGCGGCGACGACCAGCGGGTAATCAGGATGCGCTTGCCAGCCGACGACGATCAGGCACATGCCGGATTGACAGCGACCGCCTCGACCGGCGGCCCTTCGCGCGAGCCGAGACGAAGATTGGCGGCGAAGCTGGATTGCACCACGGCGAGCGCGACGAAGCCGCCTTCCGGCGAGGGCGCGGCGCTCATCACCTTGCCGCTGGCTTGGTCGAGGTTGTCCGGCGAGAATAATTCATCGCCGGCCTTTAGCGGCGCGTTGCCGCGCAAGCGGTAGAGGTGGCGCTTGACCTTGCCCAGGTATTGGGTGCGGGCGACGATTTCCTGGCCGGGGTAGCAGCCCTTGTGAAAGCTGACGCCGCCGATTTTTTCGAAATCGGCCATTTGCGGCACGAATTCTTCCTTGGTCGCCAGCGTTACCAGCGGGAAGGCCGCCTGCACGTCGAGCCAGCGCCAGGCCGGCGTACCGGCCGGGCGGGCCTTGACGGTCAGTTTTTGCCACAGGCCGGGGGCGGCTGCGAGCGGCGCGGCGACCATGAAGCGCTCCGCATCGAGACGCAGCACGGTAGCGCCATTACCGGCGATGAGGCTCATCGCAGTCGCCGGAACCGGCAGGCCGGCGTCGGCCAGGGCTTCGCCGGCCTGGGGGCCGGAGAGGCCGAGCAGCGCGTGTTCGTTCTGTGCCGCCAGTTTGACCTTGGCGCGCAGGATGAACATCGGCAGGCGTTTTAGCGTCGCTTCCAGCAAATCGGCGGACAGCGCCAGGCGGTAGCTTGGGCCCTCGTGCCACAGCACGAAGCTTGCCAGCATCCGGCCCTTGGCCGAGCACCAGCCGGCGTGTTGCGCCTGGTTCTCCTGGAGATGATTGACATCGCTGGTGAGCTGGTTGTGCAAAAAGGACTTGGCTTCCTCGCCGACCGCTTCGATCAGGGAGAGGTGGGTCAGCGGCGCGACGACCGTCTGCCGGGCGGCCGCCTGCAATTCTCCGGCGGCATCGCCGAAGCTGAGAATATCCGCAAGATCGTCCGTAACACCGCCGCCGAATACGGCGTCGGCCGATTCGAGAAAGCTGCGCCAGTTGGGGTTCATGAAAGCTCCTCCAGGGGTTTGGGCTATTATATCGCCCGAATTTACCTGCTCGTTTGACCACGGGCGAGACCTGCCCGCCGCCCCGAGTTCCCTTGCGCTTTCTGATCAAACTCCTGTTTCTCGCTGTTTTGTCGCTCTGTGCCGTCCTTGCCGGGTTCTGGTGGTGGGCGGAGCAGCCGCTGGAACTGCGCGCTTCGCCTGTCGATTTTCGTATTGCCAGCGGCAGCAGCCTGCGCGCGGCGATTACCCAGATGCGAGACGCCGGCATTGCCGTGGAGCCCTCGCTATTGCTGCTGCTGGCCCGCGTGCAGGGGGCCGATACCGGCATCAAGGCCGGCAGCTATACGGTGGAGCAGGGGATTACCGCCCGGCAATTGCTCGACAAGCTGATCCACGGCAAGGTGACCCAGGGCGATATTACGCTGATCGAGGGCTGGACTTTCCGGCAATGGCGGGCGCGGATGGCGGCGCATCCCGACCTGCGCGACGATAGCCGGGAATTGAGCGAGGCCGAGATCATCCGGCATTTGGGTCTTGACCACGCCAGTCTGGAAGGCTGGCTGTTTCCCGATACCTATCTGTTCGACAAACAGACGAGCGATCTCGATCTGATGGCCCGCGCCGTGCGCGCCATGGAGAAGCGCCTCGCCGAAGCCTGGGCGGGGCGCGCCGACGGTTTGCCCTATCGTTCGCCCTATGAGGCCCTGATCATGGCCTCGATCATCGAGAAGGAAACCGGGCGCGAGGCCGACCGCGAACTGGTTGCCGGCGTTTTCGTCAACCGCCTGCGCCTGGGCATGCCGCTGCAAACCGACCCGACGGTGATCTACGGTCTTGGCGAGAATTTCGACGGCAATTTGCGTAAGCGCCACCTGCAAGCCGACACGCCCCACAATACCTATACCCGGCGCGGCCTGCCGCCGACGCCGATTGCCATGCCCGGTCTGGCCTCCATCGAGGCCGCCCTGCATCCGGCGGCGACGAGCGCCTTGTATTTTGTCGCCCGGGGCGACGGCAGCAGCCATTTTTCCAATACGCTCGATGAGCACAATCGGGCGGTCAATCGCTATCTGAGAGGGGGAAAGTGAAAGGCAAATTCATCACTTTCGAAGGCATCGACGGCGCGGGCAAAAGCACCCACGTCGACTGGCTGGCCGAGCGCCTGCGCGGCCGCGGCCTGACGGTGCATGTAACGCGCGAGCCGGGCGGCACGGCCTTGGGCGAGCAACTACGCGAGTTGCTGCTCAAGCAGCCCATGCATCTGGAAACCGAAACCCTGTTGATGTTCGCCGCCCGCCGCGAACATTTGGCAGAGCTCATCGAGCCTGCGCTCTTGCGCGGCGAGTGGGTCGTCTGCGACCGCTTCACCGACGCGAGCCACGCCTATCAAGGAGGCGGGCGCGGCCTGGAACGAAACAAGCTGCATCAGTTGGAAAGCTGGGTGCATGGGCATTTGCAACCCGATCTGACGCTGTTGTTCGATCTGCCGCTGGAGGTGGCGCGCGAACGTATCGCCGTCGCCAACCGCCGCCTCGACCGTTTCGAGCAGGAGCGGGCCGATTTTCATGAACGGGTCCGCCACGCCTATCTCGAAAGGGCGCATGCGCATCCGGAAAGAATTTGCGTGATTGATGCCAATAATAGCCTCGACAATATTCGCAAACGACTTGAAGAAGTCGTTATAACGATTTGTTCATGAACGTTATCGCGCTTCACGAACCCGTCTGGAAAGCGCTCCAGGCCCGGCGCTCGCAAATGCCGCATGCGCTGCTGCTGCTCGGCCAGCGGGGTCTCGGGAAGTTCGATCTGGCGCGCCAGTTTGCCGCCAGCCTGTTGTGCGAAGCGCCGCAAGGCGATGGCCGGGCCTGTGCTCATTGTCTGGCCTGCAACTGGTACGGCCAGGGCAATCACCCGGATTTCCGCCTGTTGCAGCCCGAGGCTTTGGCCGACGAGATGGAAGCCGAGGAGGGCAAAAAAAAGGCCAGCCAGCAGATCACCATCGACCAGGTGCGCGGCCTCGACGAATTTCTCAATGTCGGCACTCATCGCGGCGGCCTGCGCATCGTGATTGTCAATCCGACCGAGGCGATGAATCGGGCGACCGCCAATGCACTTCTCAAAACACTTGAAGAACCTGCGCCAAGTACATTATTTTTAATGGTTTCAAGCGACCCGCTGCGTCTGCTGCCGACCATACGCAGCCGCTGCCAGGTCGTGCCGGTGCCGCTGCCTTCGGCGGCCCGCGCCGAAGAGGCATTGGCCGAGCATGGCATCGCCGATGCCGGGCGCTGGCTGGCCCTGGCCGGCGGCGCGCCGGGCCTGGCGCTGGAATGGTCGGCGGCGGGCCAGGGCGACTGGCTGGAGGCGATGACCCGGCGGCTGGCCGCCGGCCGGGCGGTGGAGCCGCTGGTTTTGGCTGGCGAACTGGAAAAGGCGGTCAAGGACAGCAAGGGACGTCTGCCGCTCAAGGCGGTGGTCGATGGCCTGCAAAAATGGCTGGTCGATCTGATGCTGGCCAGCAACGGCCTCTCGGTCCGTTATTTTCTGCCCCAGGCGGCCACAATCGCCGGCCTCGCTGCTATGATTCCGCCAGCGCGGCTGTTGCAGTCGTACCGAACGACCGCGGCGCGCCGCCGGGAAGCCGAACAACCGCTGAACGCCCGCCTCTTTCTCGAAGGGCTTTTTCTCGATTACCGCGCCCTGTTTGTCAAAGATAGCCGATGAGCGAAGCCAAATCCCCGCCGCTGCGTCCGAGCGTCCTGTCGCTGAATATCAATTCCAAGTCGGCGCTGTACGCGGCTTTCATGCCGCACCTGAAGGCCGGCGGCATCTTCATTCCGACCACCCGCAGCTACCACATCGGCGACGAGGTTTTCATGCTCTTGTCGCTGATGGACGATCCGGCCAAATTGCCGATCGCCGGCAGCGTCGTCTGGATTACCCCGGCTGGCGCCCAGAGCGGCCGCGCCCAGGGGATAGGCGTGCATTTCAACAATGACGAGAGCGGTCAGGAAGCGCGCCGCAAGATCGAGGGTCTCTTGGGCGGCGTCATGCAGTCGTCGCGCCCGACGCACACGCTCTGATTGATCGGCCTCATGCTGGTCGATTCGCACTGCCATCTGGATTTCCCCGGCCTTGCCGAGCGCCTGCCCGAGGTGTTGCAAGCCATGCAGGACAACGGCGTTGGCCTGACCCTGTGCATTGGCGTCAATCTTGAGGATTTTCACCAGGTGCTCGCGCTGGCCGAGCGCGATCCGCGCATCCTCGCCACCGTCGGCGTTCATCCCGAATACGGCGAAGCCGAGGAGCCGACAATCGAGCGCCTGGTCGAACTCGCCGCCCATCCGCGTGTCGTCGCCATCGGCGAGACGGGGCTCGACTACTACTGGCAGAAGGACAAGCCGGAATGGCAGCGCCAGCGTTTTCGCAATCACATCGCGGCGGCTCGTCAATGCGATAAGCCCTTGGTGGTGCATAGCCGCGATTCCGCCGCCGATACCCTGCGCATTCTGCGGGAAGAGGGGGCCGATGCGGTCGGCGGCGTCATGCACTGTTTCACCGAAGACTGGGAAACCGCCCGCGTCGCGCTCGATCTGGGTTTCTACCTCTCATTTTCCGGCATCGTCACCTTCAAGAATGCCGCCATCGTCAAGGATGTCGCCGCCCGTTGCCCGCTCGACCGCATGCTGATCGAAACCGATTCCCCCTATCTCGCGCCAGCCCCCTTTCGCGGCAAGGCCAACCAGCCGGCCTATGTCCGCTATGTCGCCGAGGAAATCGCGCGCCTGCGCGGGCTGACGGCGACCGAGGTGGCGAGGGCGACGAGCGACAATTTCTTTTCTCTATTTCGCCACGCCCAGAGGCCCGCGACATCATGAAAAAACCCCTCCTGCTGGCGCTCTTCGCCGCGCTCTCCCTGCCGGCCATGGGCTCCACTTACGATGACCTGATCGACGCCGCCAGGAAGGGCGATACCGGCGCCGTTTCAGCCCTGATTGCCAAGGGCGCCTCGGTCGATACCACCGACATCAATGGCAACACGCTACTGATGCTGGCCGCCCGCGACGGCCATGACCGCCTTGTCGATTACCTGATCCGCCAGCGCGCCAAGCTCGACGCTCGCAACGCGGCTGGCGATACCGCGCTGCGCCTGGCGGCCTACATGGGACGCCAAAAGGTCGTCGAACACCTGGTGGCGGCTGGCGCCAAGATCAACAATCCCGGCTGGACGCCGCTCGCCTATGCCGCCTTTGCAGGCCACACCGAGATCGTCCGGGCGCTGCTCAAGGCCGGCGCCGAGGTCAATGCGCCGAGCGAGAACGGCACGACCCCCTTGATCGCGGCGGCGCGCAACGGCCATCTGGCGATTGTCGACCTGCTCTTGGCCAGCAAGGCCGATCCCAATCGCAAGCTCGAATCGGGCGAAACGGCCATCGACGTGGCGCTCAAAAACGGCAACACCGACATCGCCGAACGCCTGCGCAAAGCGGGCGGAAATTCGGGCCGCAGCGTCACGATCGAGGTGCGCTGAAGCAATCGCAATGACCCCAAAAAGCGGGGCAGGGCAATGAGGTGAGACAGTCTGGCGAGGGTGCGGTCGAATTGGGGCCGGGCTTCCATTCGGTGCTATATTCCGGGCTCGGTCCCGAACGGCTCGATGTGCCGCTGGCGATCTTGCCGCCTTTGCAAGGGCGCGATCCGCCAGCCACGCCAGACCCCGCTCAAGAGGTTTGGCTGAGCCGCTCATCCCCTGGCCACCTGCCGCAGCCGCTGCCGGCATTCACGGAGGAGCCTTTCCATGAGCAGACGCCCGTTACGTATTGGCCTGTCGGCCCGCATTCACCACCCGCAGCCGGGCGCGACCGGCATCCAGTCGAAATCCCTGCATTATCTGGAGCAGTCGGTGGCGCATTGGGTCATGTCGCGCGAGGTGATGGTGTTCATGATTCCCTCGGTCAGCGGCGATGGCATCGTCCATCGCAGCAGCATCCGGCTGTCGGATTATTCGCAGTATCTCGATGGCCTGGTCTTGCAGGGCGGCGCTGACATCTGCCCGCAAACCTATGGCGAGGAGCCGCTCTGTCCCGAATGGGCCGGCGACCGCCTGCGCGACAATTACGAGATGGAATTGCTGCACGAGTTCATGGAGGCGCGCAAGCCGGTGCTGGGGATTTGCCGGGGGCACCAGTTGATCAATGTCGCGCTGGGGGGGAGCCTGGTTCAGGATATCGAATCCCAATATGAGTCCCCGGCGGTCCATGTTCATGCCGATTACGATCGCCATGCCCATCCGATTATCTGGGAGGAGGGTTCCCGGCTGGCAAAACTCTATCCCGGCCAGCCCGGCGGCCGGGTGATTTCGATCCATCATCAGGCCATTCGCACGCTCGGACGCGGCTTGCAGGTCGAGGCGCGCAGCGCCGGCGACGGCTTGATCGAGGCGATTCGCCTGGAAGGCCGGCAGTTCGTGCTGGGCCTGCAATGGCATCCCGAGTTTCATCTGCCGGGCTCTCCCGATCTGCTCGATTGCACGCCGATTCTCGACCAATTTCTCAGCGCGGCCCGCGGCCGGCGCTGGTGACACGAAATGGCCTCCTGACGCGGGGGCCGCGTTTTCAACCCCAAGGGAGCGCCGCCGGCGCTTCCGGCTTTCGAGGCGGCTATCGAGATAGCGCCATTTGAGATCGTTCCATTTCCCATCGCAGCACAGGAGTCAAAGCATGATCACCGTTGGATTGACAGGAGCCGCCGAGGCCAGTATTGCCGGGGCTGATGCCGGGCGGAATGGCCGGGCGGTTTTCCGCCATGCTTGAGTGGTTGAGCGGTCTGCCGCGCGCGCTTTGGGAGCGGCTGCACGATAGCCTGTATTTCCTGCCGCCTTTTCCCGGGCAGATCGACTCGCTCGCCTTGTTCAGCCTGCTGTTGCTGCTGGGCTTGCTGATTGGCGAGTGGTTGCAGGCTCGCGCGGGCTGGCCGAAGGTGATCGGCTATGTGCTGGCCGGCATGCTTTTTGGCCCCTCGCTCCTGGGCTGGATCAGCATCGAGACGCTGGCCAAGGCGAGGCCCCTGGCCGACGCGGCGCTCGGTCTCCTGATGCTGGAGGTTGGCCGGCGTCTCGATCTCGGCTGGCTGTTGCGAAACCCCGAGTTGTTGCGCGGCACGGTGAGCGACATCGTGCTTTCCTTTGTGCTGATTTTTGTTTTCGCCTATTACTGCGTTGGCCTGTCGCCCGCCTGGTCGGCCGCCACCGCCGCCATCACCATGGCCTCGGCGCCGGCCGTGGTGCTATTGATCGTCGAGCAATCGAGATCCCAAGGCCAGGTCACCGAGCGCGTCATCCTGCACACGGCGATCAGTTGCGCGGCTTCTTTCGTTGCCTTCACCCTGGTGCTCGGCATTATTCATGCCGAACAGAGCAGCAACTGGATCAACGCCCTCATCCATCCGCTGTGGGTCGGCATCGGTTCGCTGCTGGTCGCCTCCCTAGCCGCCCATCTGGCGCTGACCATCGCCCGCTTGCTGCCGAAAGCCTCGCTGGCCCAGGTCTTCGTACTGGTCGCCTCGGCCTTGCTCGCCGTCGGCATCGCCCGCATGCTGGCCGTGCCGGTTTTCCTGACCCTGTTCGTGATGGGCGTGGCGCTGAGCATCAAGGACGATCGCCAGTCGCTGCGCTACACGGTTCTGCCGGAAGGGCATTGGTTGCTGGCCATCATTCTTTTTGTCGTCATCGGCGCTTCATTGCCGTGGAGCGCCTTCACCTGGGTCACCGGCCTTCAGGCCCTTGGCCTCTTGGCCGTGCGCGCCATGGCCAAAATAGCCGCGTCGGCCCTGACCGGCAGCAGTCTGCCCTTCAGGAAGCGGCTCCTGGTCGGCCTTGGCATCCAGCCCTTGTCGGCGACGGCGGTGTTCATGGCCTACGAACTGGCCGGGCTGTATCCGGAAATCGGGCTCTCGGCCCTGACCTTGCCGCTGTTCGCCGCCGCCATCATGGAACTGTCCGGCCCGGCGCTGTGCTGGCTGGCGCTACGCCGTTCCGGCGAATGCCACGACGACCGGCCCATTCGCGGAGGTATCGCATGACCCGAAGCATCGGCGAATTCCGCCATAGCGACGCGCTGTCGCTGGGCGTCGAACTGGAACTGCAACTGGTGTCGCGCCGCGATTACAACCTGACCCGCGCCGCCACCGACCTGCTCGGCAGTCTCAAATACGATGGCCGCTTCGGCGAGATCAAGCTGGAAATCACCGAAAGCATGATCGAGGTCAGCACCGAGGCGCGGAACACCGTGGATGCCATTGCCGCCGATCTCGCGGGCCTTCGCGACACGCTGCGCATCCATGCCGAACGCAACAATATCGGCATTTGCGGCGGCGGCGCTCACGCCTTTCACCGCTGGCCGGATCGCCGCATCTGCCCCGGCGAGCGCTTCTCCGTGCTGTATCAGCGCTACGGCTATCTGGCCAAGCAATTCACCGTTTTCGGGCAGCACATCCATGTCGGCTGCGACAATGCCGACGACGCCATCTGGCTGACTCAGGCGCTCGGCGTCTATGTGCCGATTTTCATTGCGCTCTCCGCCTCCTCGCCCTTTGTCGATGGCGAGGACACGCTGTTCCAGTCGGCCCGCCTCAACGCCGTGTCGGCTTTTCCCTTGAGCGGCCAGTGCCCGCCGCTTGCCGGCTGGGCCGATTTCGTCCGCCATTGCGAATTCCTGCAAGCTTGCGGCATTGCGGCCAGCATCAAGGATTTGTACTGGGACGTGCGGCCAAAGCCGGAATTCGGCACTGTCGAGATTCGCGTCTGCGACACCCCGCTTGCCATCGAACAGGCCGCCGCGCTCGCCGCCCTGGCCCAGTCGCTGTCCCGCTGGCTGCTACGCACGCGGGGGCCGCTCTCGACGGAGCGCCAGGCCCATGCCGCCCGCTTCAACAAATTTCAGGCTTGCCGTTATGGCATGGCGGCGACAATTTCCGACCCGATGACCTGTTCCGTCCGGCCGCTCGGCGAGTGGACCCATGAAGTGCTCGACGCGCTGGAAGAAGACGCCCGAGAGCTCGGCTGCGCGCATTGGCTGGCCGAGTTGCGCGCGGTCGCCGCCGGCGGCGGCGATGCCGCCTGGCTGCGCGCGCGGCAACAGGAATACGGCAATCTGAACGACGTGGTGCGCGCGTGCAGCGACCGGATGCTCAATGGCGCGGCGAAGCCGTCCGGGGAGAAGGAAAAGCCGAACCCGCAGCAAGGGGGAAGATAAACCCATGGATTGGAAGGCGGCCAAACCCCATTTTCACCCGTCATTGAAGCGCCAGGCTGATTCAGCCCATGCGTCCGCCAGCCAGAAAATCCGCCGGGCTGATAATGCTGATGCCGTGAAAGGGGTGGAGGGTCAGAAGATCGCTATCCCCTGTCAAAATCAACTGGGCTCCACCGTTTAGCGCCACATCCAGAAATTTGTCATCTTTTGGATCGCGGCATGCAGCGATGCGTTGAGTGACAGACACCATGCGCACGATGCCGCCAAGCAGGCGAACGAAATGTCGGCGGTCATGGGACGATAAATATTTGTCAAATTTTGGCCGCGATATCACATCAACCAATTCCGACAGGCTTTCTTCCGACATCAGCGGAATGCCCCATGCCAGCGCATGATTGACCGCCTGCGCGGCGCTTCCTGTTGGCATGAGCAGGCGGCTGATCCAGAGACTGGTGTCGAGAACGAGGGTGCGCTCAGTCTCCATCCGCAAGAAGCTCCGCCAACTTCTCTTCCGTCAAACCGGCTTTTTTCGCCGCAGCGCCCGCCTGATCGCAAAACCGCTGAAATTCCGCCACATTCAGGTGGGCGAGGCGTTGGTATTCAGCCACCGACATGACCACGGCAACATCTCGTTTCTGTCGCTGGATCAAAACCGGCTCGCGCATGGCGGCCTCGATGACGGTCGCCAGACTTTGCTTGGCTTCGCTTGCGGTAACGGTACGCATGGCATCCCTCAGAAAGGCACATTTTGTACAAAATGTACGATGGCTGCGCACCCCGGTCAAGCCGACGTATTTGTGATGTCCTTGCGATTCACAGCAGCTTTCCCGGATTCATCAGGCCGCGCGGATCGAGCGCTGTCTTGATGGCGCGCATCAGCGCCATTTCCGGCGCGCTCTTGTAGCGCAGGATTTCCTCGCGCTTCAATTGCCCCAGACCGTGTTCGGCCGAAATCGAGCCGTCCAGGTCATGCACGATGTCGTGTACGAGGCGGTGCACCTCGGGCTGGCGGTCGATGAAGGCGGCGTTGTCGCTGCTGATTGGCCGCGACAGGTTGTAATGCAGATTGCCGTCGCCGACATGGCCGAAGGCGACGATGCGGATGCCAGGATAAGCCGCGTCTAGCGCCGCGCCGGCCCGCGCCAGGAAATCGTCGATGCGCGACAGCGGAACGGCAATGTCATGTTTGATGCTCAGGCCTTCGATTTTTTGCGCTTCCGAGATATTTTCGCGTAGCGCCCACAATTGTCTGGCCTGGGCTCGCGAATGGGCGACCGTGCCATCGGCGACGGCTTCCTCGCCGAGGCAGGCCGCAAGCCAGGTTTCGACCGCGGCGGGCGTCGCGCCGGAAAACTCGGCCAGCACATACCACGGGCTGGCGGCTCCCGGCCGGCGGCTGCCGGGAATATGCCGCAGCACCAGACCGAGGGCCGTATCCGAAATCAATTCGAAAGCCGTCAATTGCGCATCGAAAACATCCTTGGCGCGGCGCAGCAGCAGGACGGCGGCGGCTGGCGTCGCCACGTTCAGCCAGCAGGTGGTCTGCACCGGCGGCAGGGCGAAGAGCTTCAAGACCGCCGCGGTAATGACGCCGAGCGTGCCTTCGGCGCCGATGAACAACTGCTTCAGGTCGTAGCCGGTATTGTCCTTGCGCAGGCCGCGCAGGCCGTTCCAGACCGTGCCGTCGGCCAGCGCCACCTCCAGGCCGAGGGTCAATTCGCGGGCATTGCCGTAGCGCAGCACTTGCACGCCGCCGGCATTGGTGGAGAGATTGCCGCCGATCTGGCAGGTCCCTTCGGCGGCCAGCGCCAGCGGAAACAGCCGTCCGGCGGCGTTGGCCGCTTCCTGGACGGCGGCCAGCGTGCAGCCGGCCTCGACGGTGATGGTGTCATTGACCGGGTCGACATCCAGGATGCGGTTCAGGCGGCCAAGGCTGAGCACCACCGAGGCGTCGGACGCATCCGGCGTCGCCGCGCCGCACAGGCTGGTATTGCCGCCCTGCGGCACCATGGGCGCGCCGGCCTCGGCGCAGGCGGCGACGACGGCGGCGACCTCGGCCCGCGTGCCGGGGCGGACCACGCAGCGGGCATCGCCCCGGTAGCGTCCGCGCCAGTCGATCAGCCAGGGTTGCATGGCCTCGGCCTCGGCAATCACATGGGCTTCGCCAACGAGGGCGGCCAGTTGTTCGATCAGGGCGTCGCGCATGGCGGCTTTGGCGGCGGCTGGCTCATCCGTCCCGCCCGAGCGGCTCGGCATAGAGATCGTGATGATCGGCGTCGGTGACGCGGACGTTCAGGAAATCGCCGGGCGCGGCGTCAAAGAAACCGTCGAGATACACGAGGCCGTCGATTTCCGGGGCGTCGGCCTTGGATCGGGCGATCACGCCTTCCTCGTCGACTTCATCGACCAGCACCTCGATGACGCTGTCGATTTTGGCCGCCAGTTTTTCGGCGGAAATATCCTCCTGCACCTGCATCAGCCAGCGCCGGCGATCCTCGCGCACCTCCTCGGACGGCAGGCCGGGCAATTCATTGGCCTGAGCGCCCTCGACCGGCGAGTAGGCGAAGGCGCCGACGCGATCGAGCCGGGCTTCTTCGAGAAACTGGATCAGTTGATCGAAATCCTCCTCGGTCTCGCCGGGGAAGCCGGTGATGAAGGTCGAGCGAATGACGATTTCCGGGCAGATGTCGCGCCAGCGGCGGATGCGCTCCAGCGTGTTCTCGGAGGATGCCGGGCGCTTCATGGCCTTGAGTATTTTGGGGCTCGCGTGCTGGAAGGGCACATCGAGATAGGGCAGGATCTTGCCCTCGGCCATCAGCGGAATCACGTCATCGACCGAGGGGTAGGGATAAACGTAGTGCAGCCGGACCCAGATGCCGAAGCTCGAGAGCGCCTCGCACAATTCCTTGAGCCGGGTCCTGACCGGGCGGCCGCCCCAGAAATGCGTGCGGTACTTGACATCGAGGCCGTAGGCGCTGGTGTCCTGCGAGATGACGAGAATTTCTTTAACCCCGGCGCGAGCAAGATTCTCGGCCTCGGCCAGCACATCGCCGACCGGGCGCGACACGAGCGGGCCGCGCAGCGAGGGGATGATGCAGAAGGTGCAGTTGTGATTGCAGCCTTCGGAAATTTTCAGATAGGCGAAATGCTCGGGGGTCAGGCGCACGCCCTGCGGCGGCACCAGATCGGACCAGGGATCGTGCGGCTTGGGCAGGTGCCGGTGCACATGGCCCATTACTTCTTCCATCGCGTGCGGGCCGGTGACCGCCAGCACGGCGGGATGCGTCGTCTGCACGATGTCGCCCTTGGCGCCCAGGCAGCCGGTGACGATGACCTTGCCGTTTTCGGACAGCGCCTCGCCGATGGCGTCGAGCGATTCCTCGATGGCGGCGTCGATGAAGCCGCAGGTATTGACGATGACCAGATCGGCATCGCCGTAGCTTGGCGAAATGTCGTAACCCTCGGCGCGCAGCCGGGTCAGGATCAGCTCGGCATCGCTGCCGGCCTTCGGGCAACCGAGGGAAACGAAGCCGACAGTCGGCACACGGATCGAATCAATCATGCAAAAACCCTGTCCGGACCTGCCGGCATAAAAGCCGGCATTTTACGACTGAACGGCGCGATCAATGGAATCGACCGAAAGACAAAGCAAAAAGCCCGGTCGCGACCATTCGATCCGGTCTGCCACAGCGACCCTGAGGCAGCCGGATCGGGAAGATTGCTCGCTTGGCGGCTTTTAGCGGATCGCCTGCGGGCATGCTACGGTAGAAAGGCTTGAATCCCGGACGATGCACTTGCGGCCTCCGACGTATCATTTGGCGGGCGGATCGCTTCAACAAACCTTGATCATGAGATATCTGATTCCCCTCTTGCTTGCCGCTTGCGCCTCCTGGCATTGGGAAAAGCCAGGGGCCTCGGCCGCCGATTACGAGCTCGATGAAAAATACTGCAAATTGCAGGCCTATTCCGGCATTGACGGGAGGGTGACCCAGGCCAGCGTGCGCCGG
>Ga0209737_10001404_pt1 | contig 17355 bp, 10 predicted proteins | sample TergutCu122P3_FD_187284 | JGI IMG/M metagenome (GOLD analysis project Ga0209737, IMG submission 187284) | Cubitermes ugandensis P3 segment gut microbial communities from Kakamega Forest, Kenya - Cu122 P3 (SPAdes) (version 2) | ecosystem: Host-associated > Arthropoda: Insects > Digestive system...
ATTAATTACGCCCTCGCCTTTAGTGTCCGTTAAAAATTCGTTTTTGTATCCGAACAAGCCCCTTGACGGAATTATAAATTCAAGGCGTATCCTTGAGCCCAAAGGGCTCATAGTCAAAAGTTCGCCCTTTCTTGTGCCCATAGCTTCCATAACCGCGCCTACGTTATTTTGAGGAACGTCTATTGTCAGTTTGTCGCAAGGCTCGCACTTTTGCCCGTTTATTGTTTTAAATAAAACTTTCGGGTTGGAAACTGCAAACTCATAGCCCTCGCGCCGCATTGTTTCAATTAAAATAGACAAGTGCATTTCGCCCCGGCCCATAACTATATATTTATCGGCGCAAGTTGTGGCGTTTACTTTTATACTGACATCCTTTAAAACTTCTTTAAATAGCCGTTCTCTTAAGTGCCTCGTGGTTACAAATTTTCCGTCTTTACCTGCAAACGGAGAATCGTTTACCGAAAATGTCATTTCTACCGTCGGCTCGGAAATTTTTACAAACGGCACCGGCTCTATTGTATTTGGGTCGCATAAAGTATCGCCGATTGTAATATTTTCTATTCCCGAGAAGCAAACAATATCTCCCATTTGCGCGTTCTCGACAGGAATTCTTTTTAAGCCCTCAATTTGAAAAATTGACACTATTTTACTTTTATACGGGTTTTTATTGTTGTGATAGTCGCAAATTACAACTTCGTCGTAAGTTTTAATTGCGCCTCGCTCTATGCGCCCGATTCCTATTCTGCCGACATAGTCGTTGTAATCAATAGCGCTTACCAATAGCTGCAACGGCCCTTTTTCGTCTCCATTTGGCGGAGCCACATAATTTAAAACCGCGTCAAAAAGCGGTGTTAAATTTTTGCCCTTTTTGTTAAAATCTGTCGTTGCGGTGCCGTCCCTTCCTGAACACCAGATTATGGGGGAGTCTAATTGCTCGTCGCTTGCGTTTAAGTCTATAAAAAGTTCTAAAATTTCGTCGGCAACTTTATTCAATCTTGCGTCGTTTCTGTCAACTTTATTTACCACAATTATTATGCGGTGGTTTAGCTCTAAGGCCTTTTGCATAACAAACCGCGTTTGCGGCATCGGGCCTTCGGCGGCGTCAACTAAGAGCAACACGCCGTTTACCATTTTTAAAACGCGCTCAACCTCGCCACCGAAATCGGCGTGGCCCGGCGTGTCTATTATATTTATTTTTACATCCTTATAGTGTACGGATGTGTTTTTGGCCAAAATAGTAATCCCGCGCTCGCGCTCTAAATCGTTAGAGTCCATAACGCGTTCGTTTACGCGCTCGTTTTCCCTAAATGTTCCCGCCTGCTTTAACATTTGGTCCACAAGCGTTGTTTTGCCGTGGTCTACGTGGGCTATTATTGCTATGTTCCGTATATCATTTCTTATCACTATCGTTATCCTTACATGTTGTCGGTTAATTTTACTTTTAAATTATAACATACTTTATTTTTTCAGCCGAATAAAAAACCTACAGGAACAAAAAATAATCAATGAAAATTAATAAAAACAATTGACAGCAAAATAGTTAAGTGCTAAACTATTTTAGCGGGAAATATTCTCATAGAATAAGCGATAAGTTTGGAGTTTAAAATGCAGGATATAAAAGATTTATTAAATCAATTTTTGTCCGCAACGCTAAAGTTTAAAAGCATTATGACGGGACATATAAAAATGCAGGGCGACTTAAGCGAGATAATTGTATTGTCGGAAATTGACGAATATAATTTACTGCAAAAAAAGGATATCTCTTGTATGGATTATGTAAAGGAGCATATTTACTTAACAAAGTCCGCTGTTTCGCAGGTTTTAAAGACGTTAGAGGGGAAAGGACTTGTTTTAAGAGAGTATGACAAAATTGACCGCAGAAAATTAAATATTTCCTTAACGCAAGAGGGAGAACAATTTTTGTCTCAAATTAAGCAAAAGGCCGATATTTTTTTCGAAAGCGTAATTTTAGAATTCGGCGCGCAAAACACACAGTTGTTTATAGAACAGCTAAACAATTTGTCGGACGCTTTTGAAAAAGTAGTAGCCGAGAAAGAATTAAACAACGAATCAACTAATTTATTAGATTAAAATCAAAAAAAGGAATCACTGAAGAAAAACTGCTTGGACTGGAGACCGCTCAAAAGGGTTTTCAGAACGGCGAAAAATGTGGTTCATCGGCGAAGGGCGTGTATTTCTAATACATAACCGAGCCGAGGGTTCCATTTTTCGCTGTTATCAAGACCATTTTCAGCGGTCTCAAAAGAAGAAGGAGAATGATGTTAAGATGTTAAAGTTGACAAATGTTACCAAAGATTATAAAGTTGCCGACACCAAGGTACATGCTCTAAAGGGTATAGATTTATGCTTCAGACAAAGCGAATTTGTATCGGTTTTAGGGCCCTCGGGCTGCGGCAAAACAACCATGTTGAATATAATCGGGGGCCTTGACCGTTGTACTACGGGCGACCTATCAATTTTTGGCAAAAGTACAAAACAATATAAAGACCGCGATTGGGACGTCTACCGTAACCACCGCATCGGCTTTGTATTTCAAACCTACAACCTTATACCGCATCAGACGGTGCTTGGAAATGTCGAGTTGGCATTAACTATTGCGGGCATGAGTAAAGAACAGCGCGTTGCAAAGGCCAAATCCGCGCTTGACAAGGTTGGACTTTCAGACCAATATTATAAAAGGCCGAATCAATTATCGGGCGGGCAGTGCCAGCGCGTTGCAATAGCAAGGGCGCTTGTAAACGACCCCGATATTTTACTTGCCGACGAGCCTACGGGAGCCTTAGACACCGGCACGTCAAAGCAGATTATGGAACTAGTTAAAGAAATTTCCAAAGAGCGGCTTGTTATAATGGTAACGCACAACGGAGAGATTGCGGACAGGTATTCTACAAGAATAATAAGGATGCTGGACGGTTTAATTACCAGCGACTCTAAGCCCTACAGCGGGGAAGACGAAGCGGCAAAATCTGCCGTTGCCTCTGCAACTGCCGCGAGTGCGGCGGCTAATAAGAAAGAAAAAGCCAAAATGTCGTTTTGGACGGCGTTTAAATTATCGTTCAGAAATTTACTTACAAAGAAGAAACGTACTATTATGACAAGCATAGCGGGCTCAATAGGCATTATAGGAGTTTCGCTTGTATTGGCGGTTTCATTCGGCGTGCAGGGATTTATAAATAATATGCAAAACGATATGCTTGCGGGAAACCCCATAACAGTAACGCAAAGCGCGTTTGATATTAACGCGATGATGAGTTTGGACTTTAGACAAAAGAAAGAAATTGTTGAAAAGGGCAAGTATGTAAACGTGGCTACTATGATTGAAGAATTAAACAATCTTCTTACAAATATAAGTAGTGTTCGTGTTCCAAATAAGATTGATAAAAACTATATTACTTATTTAAAAGATATGCCGCAGAGTTATTATTCGGCTTTATATTTTAACTATGGCTTAGATATGCAAAGCAGCATATATACTAATTTTAGGAACGGCGATCCTATGCTTCCTGCCGGCCGCGAAACCTCATTGCGCGGAATTCAGGAAATGTCAACATCCGTACTTTCTAATATAGATGGGTTTAAAAAGTCGGCGTCTATGTTAAGGACACTAAGTAGCCCCTTAAAACAGGCGCCCGATACAAAAAATACCATAACGCAAGAATATATATTGTCTCAGTACAATGTTTTGTGGCAAGAAACAGGTTCAAACGGCATAGCCAAAGAGAAAAACGAGGTTATGATAGTTTTAGATTCCGACCGAACGCTGACCGATTTAATACTTGGACAAATAGGGTATTACAGTCAGGATGAATTTATAAATTTAGTATATAAAGCAACCGCTGACAAGAATTACAAAGAAAGCATGTATGACGGCGGTCAAATTCCGTATGAAAACCTTGCCGGACTAACATTTACCTGGTATCCGAGTGATACAATATTTACCGCTAATCCAGGTATCATTCCTATTTTACCTATCAACACTTATCCTTTTATGTATTCGCCTTATGCAGGCACGACTGAAAAATGGATAGAAAATGGTGTAGAACTTACGGTTGTTGGTATTTTAGAGCCGAAAGGTGAGCTTTCTTACAGTATGCTAGACAGTGGGTTTTATTACACCACGGCTTTAGCGGAGTATGCGATTGAACAAAATTGGAATTCAGAGGTAGCTCGGTATATAAGAAATCCTATATACAACGAGAACGGAAAGGATGCTTTATCTGCCGATATATTATATGTAGCAGGAGAGCCTTCAATTGAAGGTAAAGCTATTACTTTTATCTATGATTATTACTATAACGGTAGCAAAAAATCCAATGTCATGGGAATAGTAAACGGCGGAGGAGGCGGATTGATGTCTTCATTTGCGAACTTAATGAGTGGTGGCAAAGGGGGCTTATCTGTATCTTATAGCTTATCGGATCTTGGCGGAAAGGTAGAGTCTGAAAAGAAATGGAAACAAGATTTATACGGGAATTACATTGAGGATTCAAGTGGGAACAACATTTTAGAAGATTGGATAGTTTTAAAAGATGCAAACGATAAAATTTTTGCCTTGCCGTATAGAGTAGCTATTCACCCGCCGGATTTAGACCAAAAGGACAAAGTTTTAGCCTATCTTGATGATTGGAACGGAGATGGAACAATAACTTTAAGCGATGGAACTGTACTATATCCCGAAAAAAGAGAGAGGGTTGTATATTCCGACATGTTAACCATTATAATGAATATGATTTCAACTTTAATTAATATAATTACAATCGCGCTTGTGGGTTTTACTTCATTATCGCTTGTTGTGTCGTGTGTTATGATTGCAATTATAACCTATGTTTCGGTAGTTGAGCGGATTAAGGAAATAGGCGTTATCCGAAGTTTGGGCGGAAGGAAGCGTGATGTATCCAATTTGTTTACGGCGGAAACATTTATATTGGGGTTAGCATCGGGATTAATCGGAATTATAGTAACTTATCTCTTATCGGGGATTCTCAACCTCATTGTCAGTAGGTTTGCAGGTGTTGATTCAATAGCCGCGCTGCCTGTTTGGGTTGCCGCTATTATGGTTGGGCTAAGCATTCTATTAACATTTATTTCGGGTATAAGCCCCTCAAGGTCGGCAGCCAAGAAAGATCCGGTTGTAGCACTTCGAACAGAATAGTTTTCTTGAAGGATTAGGCATCGTTATATACAGGCTACGTGTGACAAAGTTGATTTGGTCACGTATCCAAAATACGCTCCCGTCATCAATTTGTCACCTGTTGCCTGTCTAATACGCGCCTAATCCTTCAATTTTTTTTTGGATATAATAATAAAATGATTTCAACAGCCGCAAGGAAATCCTTGCGGCCGGTTGCTAATGTTATCAATTTTGAACGCTTATATATTGGGTGGCTCAAAAGCGTGAACAGAGCGACAACAGTTAACAAGTCGACGACAGGAGTGTACTTAGAGTACACGACTTAGCCGACTTGTTAAGCATGATGAGCGTCAAGAAAACATGCCTTGAATGGCATGTTTTTAGCGAAGAACCGTATCAACATGTTTTTCAGCCGCCCAACTCTAGGTAGTCGTCATACGATATCTGCCGGTCAAACACCTTTTTGTTATTTATAACAATTATGCGGTTTGCCACCGTTTGAATAAGCTCGTGGTCATGCGTTGTAAAAAGCATGCAGCCACTAAAATTTGTCATGCCTTTATTTAACGCCGTAATGCTCTCAAGGTCGAGGTTGTTTGTGGGCTCGTCCATTACCAAAAAGTTGCCGCCCATTAACATCATTCGCGAAAGCATACACCGTACCTTTTCGCCGCCCGATAATACTTCGGCGCGCTTTAGAGCTTCGTCGCCGGAAAACAGCATACGCCCCAGCCAGCCACGTAGGTATGTTTCGTCCTTTTCTTTAGAATACTGCCTTATCCATTCGACAAGGCTTAGTTTGCAGCCTTCAAAAAACTCTTTGTTATTAATGGGAAGGTATGTGGGAATAATTGTAATTCCCCATTTAAACTTTCCTTCGTCGGCTTTTTCTAAACCCATTAAAATATCAAACAGCATTGTAATGCTTTGCGACTTGTCGGACAAAAAGGCAATTTTTTCGCCTTTATTAACCGTAAACGACAAGTTTTCAAAGTAGCCTTTTTTAGTCAGGTTCTCAACAAATAAAATGTCTTTTCCTATTTCGCGCTCAAATTTAAAATCTATAAACGGATATTTTCGAGACGACGGCTTTATGTCGTCGAGAGTAATTTTTTCAAGTTCCTTTTTTCTTGAGGTCGCCTGACGGGATTTTGAGGCGTTTGCCGAAAAGCGGCGGATGAATTCCTGGAGTTCCTGCATTCTTGTTTCTAATTTTTTATTTGTGTCCTTAGACTGGCGTAAGAGGAGCTGGCTTGTTTCGTACCAAAAGTCGTAGTTTCCGACATATAAATTAATTTTAGAAAAGTCCACGTCGCAGATATGAGTGCAAACCTTGTTTAAAAAGTGGCGGTTGTGCGAAACTATTATTACGGTATTTTCAAAGTTAAGTAAAAATTTTTCGAGCCATATAACGCTTTTTGCGTCGAGGTTGTTTGTGGGCTCGTCTAATATTAAAATGTCGGGGTTAAAAAACACCGCTTTAGCAAGCAAAACCTTAACCTTTTTTTTGCCGTCTAAATCTTTCATCAGTATTTGAGGATTGTCTTTTATTCCGATGTTCTGAAGGAGCGTTTCGGCTTCGGCTTCGGCTTCGTAGCCGTTTAGTTCAGCAAATTCGTTCTCAAGTTCCGACGCTTTTATGCCGTCTTGCTCTGAAAAATCAGGCTTACTGTATAAGGCATCTTTTTCTTTTAGAATTTCGTACAGCCTTTTGTGGCCCATTAAAACGGTGTTTAAAATGGTATATTCGTCGTATTCATTTTGGTTTTGTGACAGCACCGACATACGTTCGGTTTTGTCAATTACAACATCGCCTTTATTGGGTTCAAGCTCTTTAGACAGAATTTTTAAAAAAGTGGATTTACCCGCTCCGTTTGCGCCTATTACGCCGTAGCAGTTACCCTTGGTGAATTTAATATTGACATTGTCAAACAAAACTCTGCCGCCGAATTGCAGGCGGACATTATTAACTTGCAGCATACTTCCTCGTTGAAAGGATTATGCATCGCCGCAGTCGGTTCTTCGCTAAAAATATGCCATTCAAGGCATATTTTCTTGACGCTCATCATGCTTGCTCTGTCGGCTCAGGTTTCAGTATTAGAAATACAATCCCGTCGCCGCCCTCTCAACTGTTGCCCGACTGCGGCGCGCCTAATCCTTTCAGAATTTTCTTACTAAATTATAACAAAAAAGATGTTAAAAATATAGCAAAATAGCATTGCTTTTCATGCAATTTGGGTTATACTTTTATTATGAAAGGATTAATTGTTACAAACGCGTTTTTTTTGGACGAAAATTTAAGATGGCATATTAACAGATTTATTGACGAGTTTACTAAGTTAGGCATCAAAATGCAGTGGCAAAAAAACGACCAAGTTTTGGCGTATTTAAACAACACATGCGTTGAATGCGGTTTAGAATACGATTTTGTTTTGTACTTGGATAAAGATATTCATATCTGCCGAATGCTTGAGAATGCTGGATTAAGAGTTTTTAACAGCGCAAGTGCCATTGAGGTTTGCGACGACAAATTAAAAACGCATATCGCTCTTTCTAATCACAACATTAAAATGCCAAAGACCGTAAGTTCTCCGCTTAATTACGCGGGCGCGGACGACGGAACATTTGTTAAAAACGTCTTAAAGATTTTGAATTTTCCCATAATTGTAAAGGAATGTTTCGGCTCGCTTGGAATGCAGGTTTACAAGGCGGATAATTTAAAAGAGCTGAATGTAATACGCAAAAAGCTAACGCATAAGCCGCATTTGTATCAGGAATATATCGGTCAAAAGCCGGGGCAGGATGTAAGAATAATAGTAATAGACAAAAAGGCCGTATCTTGCATGAAGAGGATATCCAAAAACGATTTTCGTTCTAACGCGGGGGACAGGTCTTTTGAAGTTTTCTCGCCGGATATAAAGTTTATTGAAACGGCGCAAAAAGCCTCGAAAATTTTAAACTTAGACTACTGCGGGGTGGACATTTTGTTTGGTAAAAATGATGAGCCGGTTTTGTGCGAAGTTAATTCCAACGCGTTTTTTTATAAAACCGAAAGCGTTACGAAAATAAACATAGCCAGGCTTTATGCCGAGTATATTTTAAAACAAATAAAAAAGGCGAAAACTTTATAAATAAAGTTTAACGCATATGCGTTTACTGCTTGCGTACGCCGCCTTTTTTTAAACCTCGTTACTATCACAAGCTATTTTGTAGATAATTCCTTGGTTATAAACAACCCCAAAGCGTAATTGCTTTGGGGTTTAAAATTTTAATACTTATTTTATGTCTTGCTTAATAAACAGCGTATAAGCAAAGACTCCGGGCACAACAAGGTATGCTAACGATGTAAGCAGTACTCGCCACCAAATTTCGCTTAAAACCAAACCTCCTCCGCCGCCGGCAAGCATAGAGAAAATCGAACTGAGCGGCAAATTGTCCGGCCATGAGGCACTTATTATCTGGTTTAAGAGGCTGCCGAGCCAAATGTTGTCAATAAACGAACTCGTTGTGGCCCCTTCTGAAGTAACAAGTATTATTACATTTAATATCGTAAGAATAATTGGGATGACATAAACTATAATAAGGTTTACCGCAATCGCGCCGCCGGTGCTTCTGATTAAGAAAGAGAAGAACGAAAAAACCGAAATGAAAGCTACAGTAATAAATAACGCAAATAAAAATTTAGATAAAATTTCCAAAAATTCAGTTCCGGTAAACGGACCTCCGTAACCTATAATTAAGCCGCCCAATAAAGAACTTATAAAAAAAATCAGCAGAAAAATTACTCCCACGATGCAGCAAACAATAAACTTAGAAAAGAAAATCTTTGTCCTTGAAATGCTTTTAGAAACCAGATTACGCATAGTTCCGTAAGCGTATTCACTGCAGATAAAAATTGCCGTAAACACTCCTGTCAAAAGAACAGGGACAACATTCGCCATCATAATTAATATGGAACTTTTACCGTCAATAATTCTGCTCATAATTCCGTCCCCAATTTCGCTTGCTAATACAGACAAGCCGATAAGCATGCCGACCGTTAAAAGCGCGTAACCGGCGATTATAATGGAAAGCACTAAAAAAGTTTTTCCTTTAAACGCTTTATATAAATCGCTTTTTAAACAATTTAACATAACAGTTATTCTCCTTATTAATCTACTGATTCATTTTTCTTATCAGATAAGATTCGGCATCTTCGCCTACAACACCTATGGAAGTTATATTGATATCGGCCGCTATTAATTTTTTTGTAACGGTTTTAGCGTCGTTTGCCAAAATTTTTGAGGTCAATTTTTGATTTTCTATTCTAACATCCGTACCTCCAAGGCTTTTTAAAACTTCTATAGCTTTTGCGACATTATCAACCGTGACGGATAGGACAGACGAATTTCTTTTCAAAATTTCATCGGCTGAAATTTGCTCAACAATACAGCCTTGGTTTATTATTACATATTTGGTAACAACTTTACTGAGTTCAAGTAAAATGTGGCTGCAAATTAAAAAAGTAATGCCTTTTTCTTGATTTAATCTTAAAATTGTTTCTCTTATTTCTAAAATCCCTTTCGGGTCCAGTCCGTTTGTGGGCTCGTCCAAAATTAAGAATTCAGGTTCTCTTAATAACGCTAAAGCTATAGCAAGGCGTTGTTTCATGCCTAAGGAATAGTTTTTGGCCTTTTTGGTGCCGACATCCAAGAGCCCGACAAGCGCTAATTTTTCATCGGCAAACTCCTTAGTATATTTGATTCCTAAAAAAAGACAAGTTGCCTTTATATTGGCGTAAGCGTCAAAGTTCGGGTACAAACTCGGATTTTCGATTATGCAGCCAATCCGGTCACGCGCTGTTAAAATATTCTTATAATCGCTTTGTTCGAAAAGTTCCAGTCCGCCGCTTGTGGGATTTGCTATACCCATAACAATTTTAATTAAAGTGCTCTTGCCAGCGCCGTTAGGACCGACAAAGCCGCAAATTTCGCCTCTCTTGATATCAATATTAATATTGTTCAGCACAAGTTTACTGCCGTACTGCTTACAGATATTATCGGTTCTTAAAACGAAGCTTTCCATATACACCCTTATAAAAAATAGTTGAAAAAATTTTTAAATTTGTTATAATATGTATTGTATATATATTTCCGTTCAATGTCAAATGAAAAGGAATTTAATGAGAAAAATAAGAATGAAAGAAATTTCTCTAAAGAATAACGAAAAGATTAATATAAGCGCTAAAAAGTGCAACCATAAACTTCCGTTTATAATAAGTTTAGTTTCAATGGGTATCTTGAGTTTTATTTTTGTGCTGGTATATTTTTGTATGCACAATAAATTGGAATTTAACGCTTGGGTAGTATTGTCTTTAGGACTGTTCTTTTTTGTAATTTTTATTATATTGCTTGTCAGTTTTTTGATAATACACCTAAATAGAAATTCGCCGCTGGTTTTAACGGACGCAAGAATTTTTATATACAGCCGTCAAAACGGATACGCCGCTATTGATTTAAAAGATTTAATTTCATGGACTCACAGAGTAGTAAAAAGTTATACGACGTTGCGGTTAAAAAGCGGTATGGATTTTGCGGGAGTTTTCTATTTTGAAGCGAACGGCCAAAAATATAAGACGCTAAGAATAAAGAATTACCAAGAAGTTATATCGGTATTAAATAATATAAGAATAAGTTAAATTTTTAATACATAAAAACAGCCTTTGATAATAAAGTGTCAAAGGCTGTTTTTTTATTATTTAAATGTTATTGATTTTTTTCGTTATCCGGATTTGCATTGTAATTTTGATTTTGGGTGAAATGTTGATTTGTATTATAATTTTGATTTGTGTGATATGAGTTGGGATTCATGTGATGAGGATGATTGGGGTGTTGATTAGGAAAAGAATGATGATTGTTATCATATTTAAAGTTTAAAGAAACTCCGGTCAAAACTATGACGGCTATCATAACATAAAGAAGAACGCCTAAGATACTTGCCGACAGGAATATGCTAATGAATAAAAAGGACGAGGTGAGTGTCAAAAGCGTAATAACGAGACCTTTGGTATTTTTAATTCTTCCGTTCTTTAAAGGGTTTAGGCAAAGAAGTATGCTAATAATTAAAATTGCTATTCCCAGCATTATTAAAACAACCAGAAAAACAACAGCGCCATAAGCGGCAGTATAATAGTTCCATAGCGATATAACAGATACGATCCCCAAAACACTGAAAATAATTGACAATATTGCAGCTGCCAGTTCAAAATTTCTTTTTTTGATATTCATTTTTTTCTCCTTAAAATATATGGTCACATAATACCAATTTCTGTAAATAAAGTCAACAAAAATCCTATAAACTTGTCCGAATATCATTAAAAAGAATTTTAGAAAGTACCCTTAAATCCTTGACAAAAAAGGTATATGTATGCTATTATGATAAGGCTGTTGTTTAAGACAGCATTTTGTTCTTTAAAAACTAAATAGGGAAAAATAAGAATTACAGTAATTGTTTCTTTTGCAAGAAAGGAACAGTGTACAAAAAAGTTCTTGTCAATTCAAACAAAATAAGCTTTAGTAAAAGTAAGCGCAAATAAGACGGAATTTTTCCGGATTTTTTTGAGCGAACAAAGCAATTTTGCGAACAGTACAAACAACGTACAAACAAATTAGTCAGAATAGTCAGTCAGATGTTTAACGTTGAAGGAAACTTCAGCGTGAGGAAGATTATGCAAGCGCATAAACTTTCGCAAACATGATTTAAAGGAAGATGCGCGCGTCAGACGGACGGCAGGGCGTTTGCAGACGAAGGGAATGTAGTTTACCTACATGACCGAGGAAGCAAACGGCGTGCAGTCGGTATCACGCGATGCAGATTCGTTTAAATAGAGATTAAACTCAAGAGTTTGATCCTGGCTCAGGACGAACGCTGGCGGCGTGCTTAACACATGCAAGTCGAACGGGTGTAGCAATACATCAGTGGCGGACGGGTGAGTAACACGTGAGCAACCTGCCTATACAGGGGAATAACATTCAGAAATGGATGCTAATACCGCATAAGACCACAGACAGGCATCTGTCAGGGGTCAAAGGAGAAATCCGGTATAGGATGGGCTCGCGTCCCATTAGGTAGTTGGTGAGGTAACGGCCCACCAAGCCAACGATGGGTAGCCGACCTTAGAGGGTGATCGGCCACACTGGAACTGAGAAACGGTCCAGACTCCTACGGGAGGCAGCAGTGGGGAATATTGGTCAATGGGGGGAACCCTGAACCAGCAACGCCGCGTGAGTGAAGAAGGTCTTCGGATTGTAAAGCTCTGTTCTAAGGGACGAAAAAAATGACGGTACCTTAGGAGGAAGCCACGGCAAACTACGTGCCAGCAGCCGCGGTAATACGTAGGTGGCAAGCGTTGTCCGGAATGACTGGGCGTAAAGGGTGCGTAGGCGGCTTTTTAAGTTAGAAGTGTAATACCTGGGCTCAACTTAGGTGCTACTTCTAAAACTAGAGAGCTTGAGTGTGGGAGAGGTAAGCGGAATTCCTAGTGTAGCGGTGGAATGCGTAGATATTAGGAGGAACACCAGTGGCGAAGGCGGCTTACTGGACCACAACTGACGCTGAGGCACGAAAGCGTGGGGAGCAAACAGGATTAGATACCCTGGTAGTCCACGCCTTAAACGATGGATACTAGGTGTAGGGAGTATCGACTCTCCCTGTGCCGACGTTAACACATTAAGTATCCCGCCTGGGGAGTACGGCCGCAAGGTTGAAACTCAAAGGAATTGACGGGGACCCGCACAAGCAGCGGAGCATGTGGTTTAATTCGAAGCAACGCGAAGAACCTTACCAAGGTTTGACATCGCCTGACCGCCATGGAAACATGGTTTCTCTAGCAATAGAGCGGGTAGACAGGTGGTGCATGGTTGTCGTCAGCTCGTGTCGTGAGATGTTGGGTTAAGTCCCGCAACGAGCGCAACCCCTATGAATAGTTGCCAATATTAAGTTAGGAACTCTATTCAGACTGCCGTGGATAACACGGAGGAAGGTGGGGATGACGTCAAATCATCACGCCCCTTATATCTTGGGCTACACACGTGCTACAATGGCTGTAACAAAGAGCTGCAAGACGGTAACGTCGAGCCAATCTCAGAAAAACAGTCTCAGTTCAGATTGTGGGCTGCAACCCGCCCACATGAAGTAGGAGTTGCTAGTAATCGCGAATCAGCACGTCGCGGTGAATGCGTTCCCGGGTCTTGTACACACCGCCCGTCACGCCATGGGAGTTGGGGGTACCCGAAGTCAGTGTCCTAACCGCAAGGAGGGAGCTGCCGAAGGTAAAACCGATGACTGGGGTGAAGTCGTAACAAGGTAGCCGTATCGGAAGGTGCGGCTGGATCACCTCCTTTAAAGAGAACCGTATTAATATTTATTTAGAAACTTAAAGTTTCGCCGTCCCAACGGTTTAAATTATATTAATACTATTTCTAGTCGATACAAGAATTTAATTCTGACTTTTTCCCTGTTAGTTATATCGAAAAGAGCTATTGAGAAATCAATAGCTCTTTTTGGTTGTTTGTATACTGATGTTGCAAAAAATGTAAAAATATGGTACAATAAGACATCAAAATGATGTGATAATCTATAAAACAAATGAAGGGATGTTTATTTGAAATACAAAGAGTTGTACGAGAACTTAATAACGCAAAGAGCAAAAACGATAATTGTGGAATTTGAACCGCAGAAAGGCAACTATCATTTTTTGCCGTACCATCATACAAATAAAAGTGATGCGACGGAAAAATTATTTGACCTTTTGATTGATAATTTTGTATTTCTTTCTTTTGATGAAAACGAAATATTATCGCACCATAAGCGAAACGGTATTTTAAACGATTTGAAAGCGGCGGCAAGGTATTCTGTGCAGAGCGGGCGGATACCTAAAAGACTTAATCCCAAAAACGATGGATTACTCGGAGAGGTTTTATTAGATCTTTTTATTGAAGCATATCAACCGCAATGCTTTAAACTTTTAGCGAGGGCAAAATATAAGCAAATTTCTGACAATACCGAAATCAAAGGATATGACAGTTTATATTTTGTTGAGAATAAAAGCGGTTTAGAATTATGGTTAGGACAGGCAAAAGCCGGAGCCTTGAAAACATATTGCCAGCCTCAAATTATTAAGGATTTAAACACAAAATATATTGATAATTACTTTTCAAAGTCTATTTTTTATATTGCAGACAAAAGATTTGACGACAAGCATTTATGCGATCATTCAAGACTAGAAACGCTAATTAATGACTTGAATACCATTGCTTTTGATTGTGCAAAGATTGATGATGCAAAAAACAAGGAAGAAAAACAGCTATTGGACATGGTTGTGCTTTTAAAAGAAAAGCAGGTGAAAGTCATCATACCCTGTTTACTTGCGTACGATTCCAATTTGTATGACAATTCGGATTATGAAAATTTAATATTAAGACAGATAAAAGAAATAGTAGAGGATTTAGACATCAGTTATTCGATATCGAAAAACTTGGAATGTAAAATTTTATTTTTCTTGTTTCCGATAAAGAACATGTCCGAAATTAAAGAGAAATTAGTAAGATTTAAGGGGGATGCTTATGGAAAAAATGCATGAGCTCTTAAATTTAGTTAATTCTTATTCGGGCGATAAACAGCAAACCGAAAGGATAAAAAATCTGATTTGCTATCTTTCCGAAAAGGAAGATATAAAGAGAAATGAGGATTTACGAGATATTATTTTTTGGGCTACGGAAAAATTAAGGGTTTTCGGATATAATCATATAAATAAAATAAGGCTTGATGAAATAAGCACGTATAGTGAATTATTTGATTTTCGTCACGAGGCAATAAAGAAGTATTATAGGTCGCAATCCAATCCAATGGCGATACTTGATTTAAGGCAAAAAGAAATTGTGGATGATTTCATGGCGTTGACAAATAAGAGACTGTTACTTAGTGCTCCGACATCGTTTGGGAAAACATACATATTGCGTGAAATATTATTTTTAAACGCAGAAAGATACAACAACATTGTTTTAATTTTTCCGACCATAGCTTTGTTGTTAGAAAACACAAAGAAAATTGAGGAATTTGTAGAATTAAATGATTTAGACTATTCGGTTATTAATAATGTAAACGTAGATATTGATACGCAAAAAAGACATATTTTCATCTTAACGCCAGAGAGAGCGTTAAGGCTTTTTGCAGATTATAGCACATTGAAAATAGATTTTTTCTTTTTCGATGAGGTTTACAAAATAGATGAAGATTTTAATAAAAATGACGAGGAAACACAACAGACGATTACTGAGGGTAAAGGGTTTGAAGAAGAGGATTTTGAAAATAATGAAAGCGAAACGGAAGAAAATATAAGTTACCACAGGGCGACGGCTTTTCGTATAACATTGTATTATTTAAGTAAAATGGTTCCGGAATTTTATTTGGCGGGACCTTATTTGAATTTGTCAAAATTAAATAAGGGGCTTCAGATTTTTGTTGATAAAAATAAAATTACCTGCAAACAGATTGATTTTGAGCCAACATTAAAGAGCATCAACTATGCTTGGAAAAAGCAAGGTGAGGAAGAAAATGATATTGAAGGCGTAATCCCTGTAGAGTATGATTTTAATGTGAGCGATAATTTGAGCCTTAAATTGCACGGGATTTTAAAACATATAAAAGCAAACGACCTTGGGAAAACATTAGTATATTGTTCTAACCCCGCTAACACATTAAGATACGCAAAAGCGGTGGCTGACCTTATGCCAAGCTTTACAAGTCAAGAGAGAGATGTTTTCAGCCAACATTTGCGAAAAAGATATAATACATCTTGGAAAATTAACGATTTGACTTATTATTCTGTGGATAAATGGGTGATGTTAGATTTACTTAATAAAGGCATCGGCGTTCATCATGGGAAATTCCCCAAATATATTCAAAAAGAAATATTAGAGCTGTATGATAACAATGACATAGACGTTTTATTTTGCACATCCACCTTGATCGAAGGAGTTAATACTAAGGCAAAAAATATAATAGTTTTGAATAATTCTATTGGAAGAGATACGATTACTCCGTTTGCGATGAAAAACATTGTTGGCAGGGCAGGAAGATATTATCAGCATTTTATAGGTCGGGTTTTCTTTGTAAACGAGAAGCAAAGAGATATTTATCGCGACGAAAGAATCCAATTGAATTTTTGCACATTTGATGACAAGCAATTGTCGAATATAGACTTAGACAATACATATTTAGATGATCTTAGCACTTCAAATCATAATTTAAAAGTAGAACGAGATTCAAGATTGAAACTAGAAATTTTACCTGATGCAATTTTTATAAAAAATAGGCTTTTTGATAGAATTAAGCAAGAGAAGCTGGTTGAATATGTCAAAGAAAATTTCAAGGAATTTGAGTTTTTATTGCAGAACTGTAATATCGGTAGTTTTATTAAAAACAAAGGTATTGAATTAATACTTCAGGCTATAGTACATGCGCAATTATTAAGTGAACAGGCATGTTTGAACTATAAATCTGTCGCAATAAATTATAGTTCAAAAGGTTATAAAGGGTTACTGAGATATCAACTTAAGAAATATTTTATTGAGGAAAATGATTTAAAGAAAGTGGATAAAGCTTACCTCAAAGCATTTGAGCAAGTAAAAACGATTTTAGAGTATGAAATACCAAGATTTTTTGCTTTATTCGAAGCGATATTTGCATTTGTAGCAGAGCAACAAGGTTTTGACGTGAAAGATTTTTCATTGCAGACAATAATGCGTTTCTTTGAAATCGGTGTGCTAAGTTTAACAGGCGTTCATCTAATAGAAAGGGGTTTGCCAAAAGAGGCGGTTGAAGAAATAGAAAAGTATATTGATAATATTAACAAAATGACTAAAGAGGAAGGACTAGAATATATTAGTAAAAATGTTAGATATTTAACGAGTGGCTTTACGCAATATGAAAGAGAACTATTAAATAAGATACTGAATATTTAAAGCTAAACTTAGAAATAGCTTAAAGTAATTTAATGTAAATAAAAGCATAGAGGAATGAACTAAAAAAGAGAAACTTTAAAAAATTATTTCCCTTAAAATCCTTGACAAAAACGCGGTTTAATGATATTATAACTAAGGTTGTCGCAAATTCGCGGCGACTTTTATCGCTGTGGGGGTATAGCTCAGCTGGGAGAGCACCTG
>Ga0209737_10001405_pt1 | contig 17352 bp, 12 predicted proteins | sample TergutCu122P3_FD_187284 | JGI IMG/M metagenome (GOLD analysis project Ga0209737, IMG submission 187284) | Cubitermes ugandensis P3 segment gut microbial communities from Kakamega Forest, Kenya - Cu122 P3 (SPAdes) (version 2) | ecosystem: Host-associated > Arthropoda: Insects > Digestive system...
GTCAGCGGCGTCGTTGTGGTCGGTCACGTACGAAGTACGCTCCCTTCCACGCCTCCTTGCTTCCTGGAATCTGCACCATTTCGACGCCGCGATAGGCCGTCAGGGCGAGTGCGATAGCGGCGCAGGGGGCGCGGCCCCCACAGACGAAAAAACGTCAGAGGGATAAGAATGTCAGAAAAAAATCGGCGACCCTGGCGTCACAAATCGAAACTGCCCGGCATCATTCATGTGAGGGCGCATATGGGAGGAAGGGCAGGGGTGTTCGAGTGAGGCAGGGATGTTTGGCAAAACGATAAGCGGCGCGTTGAAGGGTATTGACGGTTTTTGTGTGCATATCGAGGTTCAAATCGGCTATGGCATGGCGAATTTTCTGACGGTGGGACTGGCTGAGGGGGCGGTGCGCGAGTCTAAAGTGCGGGTTCGGTCTGCTTTTATGGAATCCAACCTCTACTTTCCCTCGGCCTGTATTACGCTCAATCTGGCGCCGGCAGATGTCCGAAAGGACGGTTCGGCGTATGATCTCCCCATTGCGCTGGCGATTTTGAGTGCCACGGGAGAGTTTGGCGGTGAGCCAAAGATCAGGGCGTTTTTTGCCGAAACCATGATCATGGCGGAGTTGGGGCTGACGGGCGAACTGCGCCCCATTCGCGGGGTGTTGCCTTTGGTTCTGGCGGCTCGCCGGGAAGGCCTCAGAGCAGTGATCATTGCGCCCGAGAACGCGGCCGAGGCTGCCCTTGTGGAGGGTATCGACATCTATTGTCCCTCAAGCCTGCGGGAGTGTTATCTGGGGATCAAATCGGGTGCGGGTCTTCCCGGGTTTACGCGTGTCAGCAGGCGCGCCGGGCTGTATACCGGGGGGAAAGACATGGCGGAGGTTAGCGGGCAGAGGCTTCCCAAGCGAGCACTTGAAATTGCTGCAAGCGGCGGGCATAATCTTCTTTTCATTGGGCCGCCGGGTTCTGGAAAGACCATGCTGGCGCAGCGTCTTGCGTCGATTTTGCCTCCGATGACATTCGACGAAGCGCTCGAAGTGACGGCACTGTACAGCATATCCGGTCATCTTGCGGGAGGGAGTTTTGTGGCGCACAGACCGTTCAGAGCACCGCATCATTCTATCAGCGATGTAGGGCTGGCGGGCGGAGGGACGCCTCATCCGAAGCCCGGTGAAATTTCGCTTGCCCATCATGGCGTTTTGTTTCTCGATGAGCTGCCCGAATTTCGGCGAAACGTTCTCGAAGTTCTGCGTCAGCCTCTGGAAGATGGCGGTATCCAGATTACGAGGCGATTGCAGTCCGTTCGATTCCCTTCGCAGTTCATGCTCGTGGCTTCGATGAATGCCTGCCCGTGCGGGCATTTGGGGAGCACGCGCAAGGTCTGTATCTGCCGGGAAGAGAGCATCCTTAAATATCAGTCCAGAATATCCGGCCCTCTTTTAGATCGCATTGACCTCCAGATCGAAATCGCCGAAATTTCATACGATGAGATTCAGCAGCAGGTTTCGGAAGAAAGTTCGGATGTGATTCGTGCGCGGGTCGAGCGATGCCGGGAGATACAGAGGCAGCGTTTTGAAGGTTCCGGGATTCGCAGCAATGCGCAAATGGGCATGGCCGAGATGCGGCAGCATTGCAACATCGACGGTGATGGGCATACCCTCATGCGGCGAGCGATTGATAAGCTCGGGATGAGCGCAAGAGCCTATCATCGAATTCTGAAAGTTGCCCGGACTGTTGCTGACATGGAGGCCTCTCCCGTGATTGCCCGCCATCATCTGGCAGAAGCCATTGGCTATCGTACACTGGATCGCAAGCTCATTTTAAGCAAAAGCTGTCGCCGTGCGGCGTCGCCAAAGGCTCCGATAGAAGTTTCTTCGGAGGGATGAGCGATAAATTTGATGGAGCGATTTTCGGGATCATGATATACTAAATAAGGCGTTTTGGATTTATTGTGTGGAGGCATGCGATGAAGAAAGCAGTTCTGGTTATCGTCGGGCTTGTGGTCGTCGGCGCGTTTTTTGCCTGGTCGGCGCTGCAGCGGCAGGACTCGGAAGCGGCTCAGTTTTCAGCGCAGCTCATGTTTCCCGGCATGCTTGTGGAAACCCTCGACACGCGGGCAGGGTCATCACTTGTTGCCGTTTTTCCTCCTGTGCCTCAGGATGCCAGTCCAGATGCGCTTGTCGGGGAGCTGTACCGCATTTCGGGAGATTCGCAGGCCGTTCTCGTGGATGATGGGGTCTATAGTGCACGTCATGTTGGTGACGATGATATCGTTTACGTCTCCCATAAGAATCTGCAAAGGATGCAATGGAGACAGGGCGGTTATGAGAAGCGTACGCTGGCAACCGGCATCGAGAGCGACTTTGCGCTTTCACCTGATGCGAAATCTATCGTCGTGTCCAGACATGCCTACAACGAAGGTTTCGATGCCATGCATATGGCGCTTATCGATTTGGAAGGGCGCGTTCTCTTGCCGGAGCTGGCTTCCGGTCAGGGGATGATGCATTGGCCGCACTTCTCTCCCGATGGCAGGGCGTTGGTGTTCATTGCAACATTCAGCGGCCTGGCATCATGGTATGTGGTCAGGCTTGACGACAAGAACATTGGCCAGCGTCAGCTCACCAATGTTGGCGTGCGTGTTGGCATGGGCTCTCTCCCGGAAGAATTTATTCCCGTACCCAGTCGCGGGGATGCCCTTTGGTTTGTGGACAATCATACGATTCATTTTGATGCCGGCGATAGTCTCTGGCAGCTGGATATCCATTCAGGAAACGCCTTTATGCTGGAGGAAAAGCAATGATACAAAACGCATTGTTCAGAATGTCTGGTATCGTTCTCTCCCTCGGTGCGGCTTTTGCCCTGGTGTGTGTATTTTCTGTCACTGCTGCCGCGCAAACCTACAGTCTCCCTCTTACCGAGTGTAACAAATCGGGTGGCTGTTATGTGACTGCCTATTATGATTTGAACCGAACCAGCGGCGTAAGGCGCGATTGGAACTGCGGAACGCATACCTATGATCAACACTCCGGGACGGATTTTGGCATTGGCGGATTTGCGGGCATGGATGCGAACAACAGCCGTCCCATTGTGGCTGCGGCGGCGGGCACCGTCACCGCAGTGGCCGACGGGTATTTCGATCGCCAGACGTCTGCTTCAAATTCCACGTGCGGAACATCCACTTCTTGCGGCAATTACGTCAGAGTCAGGCACGCCGATGGCAAAACGACGATTTACTGTCATATGAAAAGGGGAACAGTCGCTGTTGCCAACGGGGCGACAGTGAGCTGTGGTCAGGTTCTTGGCCGCGTCGGCAGCTCTGGGTGCAGCACCGGCCCTCACCTGCACTTTGGCGTTAACACCTCAAGCGGCGCTCACGATTGCCCATACAGGGCTACGAGCGGCTGTGGCGGCAGTATTTCGTATTGGACCACGCAGAATGGCTATAAGGGGCTTCCGAGCTATACCTGTTGCGTGCCCAATTGCAGCGGCAAAGCTTGTGGCGACAATGGCTGCGGTGGCTCATGCGGAACATGTGCCAGCAATCGAACCTGCCAGAGCAATCAATGTGTCTGCGTGCCCAATTGCAGCGGCAAAACTTGTGGTGATAACGGTTGCGGCGGCTCATGCGGAACGTGTGCCAGTGATCGGACCTGCCAGAACAATCAGTGTGTCTGCGCGCCCAATTGCAGCGGCAAAGCTTGTGGTTCGGACGGCTGCGGCGGGTCATGCGGAACATGTGCCAGCGATCGAACCTGCCAGAATAATCAATGTGTTTGTGTCCCCAACTGTAGCGACAAGACTTGTGGTTCGGACGGCTGCGGCGGGTCATGCGGAAGCTGTTCCCCGCCCATGGTTTGTCAGAATGGCAGCTGCGTCTGTGTTCCGCGATGTGACGGAAAGGATTGCGGTCCAGATGGTTGCGGCGGAACATGTGGTAGCTGTCCGATGGGATATGCCTGCGATGCTGCCGGGATTTGTGCCTGTGTTCCCGATTGTGATGGCAAAGCCTGCGGAAGCGATGGCTGTGGAGGCATTTGCGGCAGCTGCCCGGAAGGTGAAACCTGCAAACCCGATTCGACGTGCACCTGCACACCAAACTGCCGGGACAAAGTCTGTGGTTCGGACGGCTGCGGCGGGTCGTGCGGAACCTGCGATGGCAGGCAGCAGGTGTGCCAAAACGGCGCATGCGTAGCCGCATGTGTGCCCAATTGCCATGGCAGGGCATGTGGCGATGATGGCTGCGGGGGAGAATGTGGTACATGTGGCGATGGCTATTGTGTCGAAGGAAAATGCAAGAGTTCGTGTACCCCGAATTGTGAACGCAAATCCTGTGGTTCCGATGGCTGTGGCGGAACATGCGGCAGCTGTGAAGGAGACAGCGTTTGCTACAACGGTGCATGCCTGGATGAGTCCCTCGTGGGGGTGGATCCCAACGTCGAATTGCTTGCGGTCAATGGGTGCAGCACGGGGCGATCATCCTCAGCGCCATTCTCCCCGCTTGCACTCATATTGGTCTGCCTTGCACTTTTGGCTGTCAGACTAACGAGGCGTGCAGTAAAGCACTAACACTTTGCCCTCTACCCACAAGCAATGCGCAGCATTGCAGGGGGTGTGGGGGAGCAATGCTCCCCCACATAAAAAAACTCTAATCGTCGTTATTAAGAAGGTGCTGGTAGACGATTTTGGGTTTGATTCCGAAATACTCTGACACGATATCGCGAATGTCTCGTGAGGATATGCTCTTTGCCTTCAGGCAGGCAATCATCCGACTGGCATCATCCGAAATCGTCGTGGGGGGGGCGACCTTGGGATTGCCTTCGATGACAAGGCACAGTTCGCCTTTGCAGGGCGTGGCGCGGAGCTGCTCCAGAAGTGACTGGGCAGAAGTTCGCACGATGGTTTCGTATTTCTTTGTAAGCTCTCGCGCCAGGCAAACGCGCCTTTCAGGTCCGAGAACAGAAACGAGATCCTCAAGCAGAGAAACAATGCGCTGAGGCGATTCGTATCCGGCCATCAGTGTGGGATCTTCTCGGAAAGACTCAAACAGTGCAATGCGCTCGGATGATTTTCGAGGGAAAAAGGCCATAAAGCGATAACCGGGATAATCATAGAATCCGCAGGCACTGAGTGCAGCAGCGACAGCACATGCCCCGGGAATTGGGCAAACGCGCACGTTCGCTTTGTGACAGGCATCGACAAGACGCGCCCCGGGATCAGAAATGCCGGGGGTGCCGGCATCCGTGATAAGTGCCGCAGACTGTCCCTCAAGCAGCGATGGTATTATCTGTTCTGTTCTAAGGGCTTCGTTATGCGAAAAATAGCTCACAAGGCGTTTTCGGATTTGGAAACGATCTAGCAAAACACTGCTGTGACGCGTGTCTTCGCACAAGATAAAATCGACATTGTGCAACACATCAAGCGCTCGTTTGGAAATATCGTCGAGGTTTCCGATTGGCGTGGCGACAATATACAGAGTTCCGGGGGGGGGGATCGACATGGGAGCCTGCCTTGGGGGCGCGAACTGCGCCCGAATGCTGGCGATGTATACTGTTCATTCGACGGCTGCAAGTGTGCAGGGCATTCAATGCTATTTCTTGTCAGACATGGCGTCACAGTTCGGATTCGACTGGCATCATTTGTGTGAGGCAAAGTTGCCGCGATGTCAGGAGGAACGGGTGATGATGAAGGAGCGTTTAAGTGGTCTGTTTCATGGGGCTATTCTGGGAGATTGTTTGGGGAATCCCCATCTTTTTATGCGTGCCGCAGAGATGGCGAAAATGGCGAACCAGATCGGGTGGCAGCCTGGAGAAATGAGTGATGAGTCGGAGCTGTTATTGCTTGGCCTGAATTGTTACGCCAGGCATGGTGTCAACTATGATGCCTGGGCCAGGGCCTGTCATCGGTGGGTTGCTGCTTCACCCAACGAACTCGACAGTGTCATGCAGGAAGTATTTGGAACCCGGAAAGTACCATCTGCCGCTGAGCTCTGGCAGAGGTCTCAGGCACGAAATCATGCAGCGGCATGCAGCAGCTTGCTGCTGGTGCGTCAGATCCCACTGGTTCTGGCTTCACTTTCCTGCGACGCAGCGACGCTGCGGGAGCGAGTTGCTTTCGAAACTCGCCTCACCCATGATGAGGAAATGTGTGTCGAAGTGGCTCAAATCTATGCACTCTGTTTGCATGCCATCCTCAGAGGTATGACAAAGCTCGAAGTGTGGGACATGCTCATGTCGCAAATCGTTTCGCCATCTATCTACAAGGCTGTGGTGAATGCTTATTATGCCATGCCCTGTGCAGACAGAGACGACTACAGCCATAATGCTGTTGCCCTGCAAATGGCGCTGCACCAGTTTTGGCGAGGTACGGGCTTTGTTTCGAGTATTCGCTCTGCCATTCTTGCCGGAGGGGCGACGGATACCAATGCCGCCGTCACAGGGGCTTTGCTGGGGGCATACCATGGGGTATCCTGTATTCCCCATGCATGGCTTGATGCTTTGAAAGACAGATTCCCTGCTTTGGTGGCGCGGTCTGGCGACATCCTGGATGTGGCTTTGGCATTGTGTGAGGGGAAAAGCACTCGCCTGGTTTACAGAGCCCATGCAAATCTGCCCAACAGCAGTATATCGGCCAATTCGCAGTCTAAGCATCAGGACAACCCCCGCCCAAGACGCGCGACAGGCAAAGGCTCTCGCAAATCCGCGATGCCAGTGCCTGCAAGCCATGCTGACAATGGGTAAGTGGTGCGCTTTCAGTTTAAATCACGACACAAGCAGACTGCGTTTCATCTGTTCGCAAGGTGAGATGTATTGCCACAAACAATAACATTTTTCCCTTCACCCAAAGCGATGCGCAAACCCCTCCGTCGGCTTTGCCGCCACCTCCCCTAAAGGGGAGGCTGTCGCAGGGGGTGTGGGGGAACTCGTTCCCCCACATAAGAAAGAAAACTGAAAATGCTCTAATCCAGCAGACGGCGAATCCTGACACGAATGTCGTCGACGATAAGGTAGTTGCAGGGAACGATGATGAGCGTGATGACGAACGAGAATAGTACACCTACACCAAGGCTGATGGCCATCGGAATAAGGAACCGTGCCTCTTTTGAGGTTTCCAGAATCATCGGAAATACCCCCAGAAACGTCGTCATGACACTGAGAAAAATGGGGCGAAAACGTCGCGTCGATCCCTCAACAACAGCGTCGTACAGTGACATGCCTGCAGCAATGTTGTCGTTAATAACGCTCGTCAACACCACCGAGGCATTGATGACAACACCGCTGAGCGCCACCATACCCAGAATGCTGATGAGGCTAAGATTGTACCCAAGCATGATATGCCCAAGAATGGCGCCTACGAAGCCAAATGGAATAGCAACCAGAATCATGATGGATTGCAGGTAGGAACGGGAGGTGATGGCAATGATGGCAAACATGATAAATATCGAAAACCCGAAATAGAGTGTCATTTTGGACCACATCTCGCCGCTGTCAGCATGCATGCCGCCAAGGCTCATACTTAACCCGGGATAGCTTGTCTGCAGCTCAGGCATGTCTTTCCTGCGCATGTCCGCTGCCACCAGCTCAACCGTTGTTACCCCGCCTTCCAGTTCTGCACTGACTGACACGATGCGTTTTCCATTTTCGCGCCGGATGGTCCTATAGGCGAAACCCCGCTCGACAGTGGCTGCTTCTGAGAGGGGAATAAGGCCACCTGAGGGTGTCCTGAGAAGAAAATCCTCCACAAGCGCTTCCGATTTGCGTGCTAACTCGGGATAACGGACAAAGACCTTGACCTCATTGCGTCCGCGTTGCTGGCGCATTGCCTCGGCGCCAAAGACGGCTGCACGAAGCTGGCGGGCAAAATCTGTCTCGGTGATGCCAAGGCTGCGCGCTTCGGGGCGAAGCTTGTAAGTAAGCTGGGCCTTACCGGCGGCGGTATTGACATCAACATCTTTGACACCATGATAGAGCCTGAGCCGAGCCGCAAATTCCTCTGCTGCCACCTCAAGTATATCGCTGTCGCGGTGGCTGATGTTAAACTGCGCACCAGCACCGCCCGGGCCACGCCTCTCATCGAATCGGAAGGTAAGGTTTTCAACACCCGCTACCTCACCCACTTTTTCACGCCATGCGCTGCTAAATTGACTTGAGGCATAGGTGCGCTGTGTCGCTGGTGTCAGGTAAACCTCGATTGTCCCCGAGCTGCCACTTGATATTTGCGAGAAAACACCCGTGATCGATTCACGGCCAAAATCTTCAATAACTTCCTGCGTTTTTTTAAGAACATACGCTTCGACCTCTCTGATTCGGCTCACAGGCGAGCCATCCGCCATGCGAATTGACGCCCTCACAGTGTCGCCCTCGACATCGGGCATCATCGTGTAGCGAAGTTTGCCGCTTGCCACATACCCCACTGTCCCAACAAGGATAGCCACTGTCACTGACGCAACAACATAGCGCCAATTGAGGCAAAATATGAAAACCCGGCGCACACATTTCTCAATGAGCCATTCAAATCCCCTGGCTATCTTGAGCTGACCACGACGAATCCAGCGCAGAAAACCATCCGGCTCGGGCTTAAGATCCGCCAGGTGAGCAGGCAAAATAAACATCGACTCGACAATCGAAAGCGCCAGAATGATGATCACGATAATCGCCAAATCCCGATATTGTTTGCCAATCGTTCCGGGCAGAAAAAGAAGCGGGATAAAGGCAATAATCGTCGTGAGAACCGAAAGAATGACAGGGGTCGAAACTTCTTTTAGCCCCTCAAGCGCGGATTGAACACCGCGGCTCCCCTTTTGCTGGCGCACATAAACGGCTTCACCGACGACAATCGTATCATCCACCACGATGCCAAGCGCAAGAATAAAGCCAAAAAGCGAGATCATATTAAATGATACATCAAGCAAAACCATGACCGCGATGGCACCCACAAACGACATCACCAAACCCGTCGCCGTCCAGAAGGCAACGCGTATATCGAGCAACAGGCCGATGAACACAAGAACAAGAATCAAACCCATCCAGGCATTGTTCATCAGAAGATCGATACGAACACGGTAGGAATCCGCCCGATCCGAACGAATATCGACATAAATGCCCGCCGGAAATGTTCCCTCTCTTTCCCGCAGATAGGCACGCACTGCATCCGAAACACCCACTGGCGTCTCGTTGCCGGTAGAAAGGACATTCAGCTGTATGGCAGGCCTGCCATTAAATGATGACGTAAAATCTGTGTCTTCAAACCCATCTGTAAGCTTTGCCACATCCGATAAACGCACCGTTCGGCCATCGGGCATTGACCGCAGAACGATGCCCTCAAACTCGCTCGCAAAACGCTTGCGCTGCTGGGTTCGAAGCAAAACCGCGCCACTCTCGACCTTCAGATTGCCCGCCGAAAGGTCAATCGAACTCGACTGAATAACACTCGCAACATCGCTAATCTTAAGACCAAACGCCTGAAGCGCTTCCTGCGAAATTTCGACCGAAATCTCAGGGCTCGCCACATTGCTGAGCTCAACGATGCTGATCCCGTCCTGCAACAGCAAATCATCCCTGACCTGCTCGGCCAGCTCTCGAAGAGCATGCTGGCCCACATGACCACTCACAAGAATGCTCAAAACCATGCTTCGCCGCGTCATCTCACGAACGACAGGTTTCTCCATGTCATTGGGAAATGTCGATATCTGCTGGATCTGCCGCTCGATCTCGTTTCGCGTTCTCATAACATCGGCACCATCCATAAGCTCCAGCCTGACACTTCCAGACCCCTCGTTGCTGGTGCTCGTGATGTTTTTGATGCCATTAATGCCTGAGAGGGACTCCTCAATCGCGATGATGATGCCCTCTTCGATTTCATCCGGTGTCGAACCAGGATAACGGACGCTCACCTGAATGTTCTCAGCCTCAATATTGGGCATGAGCTCGCGCTTGAGAGAAGGAAAAGTCAGCAGGCCAGATACAATAAAAGTGAACAGCAGCAGATTGGCTGCCACATGATTGTTGGCCATCCAGGCGAAGAGGCCGCGTGCTATAGGTCGGGTCGAGTTGTCCAATACCTGTCTCCGTCAGTCGTTTCGCTTTGTTACGCTCGCGTTTACCGACTCCGTGCGTTGACTCATGCCAAATTCATCGGAATGAGAAAGGGGGGAAGCCTCCCCCTTCGCCGCTATCGGCGCGGCCGATACGCGGCTACCCCCTCTGCGGGCGTTCCCCCCGCAACCCCCCTCAATTTCTTCCACCCCCACGACCGCCCCCTCTCTCTGAAGGGCCGCCACGGCCGCTGGTTTCCCCAGAAGCGCCCCCACGGCCGCGCCCCTCGCCATCAGGTGCACCACCCCGACCGCCAGCGCCATCAGGCGCACCGCCACGACCACGCCCCGCGCCATCAGGAGGGCCTCCGCCACCGCCTCTGGGGGCTTCTTCCCCTCGAATGCGAACCAGCCGGCCATCGACCGGAGAGCTGATCAGTGTCGTAATCACGCGCTCACCATCCGACAACCCGCCTGTAACATAGACATAATCGTCCGTTCGAAACGGCGTCGTCAGTGTGCGAATTCTGAGTCGGTTCTCTGCGTCACTGACATACACTTGGTTGCCCTCCCGCACGTAGGCTCGGGGGAGACGGATGGCTTCGATCTTCTGCGGTGACGTCAATTGAACATGCACAAAGGTTCCCAGCAGCAAAGGCGAATCGACCGGCGGCCCAAAAGGATCATCCACAGCCAATACTATCTGTACCATGCGCCCAAGAGGCTCAACACGGCCCAGAAGAGACAGAATCCTGGCCGGGCGCGTGACGCGCGATCCGCCAATGTCATAAGACACTTCGGCTTTGCTCTGCGCAAACTTGTCTGGAGATGCACCTATCCAGCCTGCCAGTGCCGGCAAAATGCTCACCTCGACCCAGAATACGTCCATTGCTGTCACCGTGCCGATGGTGGTGTTTCCGCCGATATAATCTCCAGTCGAGACAGTCACCGTTTCCACAAAAACATCATAAGGACAGCGTATGACACTCCGATCCAGATCCAATTGTGCCTGCTTGAGCGAATTCCTGGCAAGCTCAACACCCGCAATCGCATCCTGAAGCTGAGGACCGCGCCTTACAAGCGCCATTTCATCGTCGCTCAGGGCGACACCGTTCATCGTCTGCTTCAGCATCTCAAGCTCAGCCTTGGCAGCCTTGCCCCGGGCCTCCTCCAAAACCAAAGCGACTTCCCTCTGCCGCAGGGCGATCTTTGCATTCGATACCCTGATGGCATAATCCTCCTGCGAGATACGGGCGATGATGTCGCCACGTTTCAGCCTCGCCCCGGGGTAAAAATGCTCGCTTACCCAGGTCACACGCCCGCTGACCTCGCTCCTGATCGTCTGGCTCCGGCTTGCCACAACCTGCCCCGTGCTCGAAAGAACGATCGGATGCGACTGATTCGTAAATGCCTCCACTTCGACCAGGATGCCCCTGTCCGTTCGCGGCTGACGTTGAGCCGTTTCGGGATCCTGATAAAAATACCAACCCGCATAAAGACCGCCTGCTACCAGCATAAGGGCAAGCATCCCCTGAAAAAAATAGGGACGCCATGATTTATGCGATGGCTTGTTGAGTTCCTCATTTTGACTCATGATCAGTCCTCATCCTGTTCGTTTTCACCATGCTGCTCGCGGTCCAGTGATTCGAGCAGTTCATAAGCGCGTTTTGTGCCACTGTCGCTTGCTTCCTTCAGCCAGCTGCCGCCTCCCATGGCCAAAAACACGTTGATTTGTGCCAGGAGCAAGGCACGCCGGGCATCAAGCTCTGCCTGTGAAGCAGATACCATGCCGCGCAAAGCGCTCAAGACCCTGCTGTAGTCCAATACCCCCCCAATAAAGTACTGCCTTGAGGACACGAGCATGTCTTGCCTTGAAGCCAAATTGTTTCTGGCATCCGCCAGCTCCTGAGCTCGAAGCCGGTACCTGAGCAGCGCAGCTTCGACTTCGGAGATGCTCCTTAAAACGACGGCGCCATAGTTGAACTGTTCCTGGAGGTAGCCAACCTTTGCCCGATCCAGAGCCTTTGACCGCCGCCCGCCATCGAACAGATTGGCAGCAAAATTTCCTGCAACATCCCAGAGCAGTCTCGTAAATAAGTCTGTCAGACTTGTCGCTCGAAACGAAAGTGAAGCACTGAGCCTGAGCGTAGGAAGCCTGTCGGCAAGGGCAACGACGATGCGTGCATCTGCCTGCTGTGCAGTCCGGCGAGCGGCGCGAATATCGGGGCGGCGCTCAAGCAGCTGATCGATGTCGACAGTGCCGCCAACGTCGATGTGCTCCGGCAGGCTGCCAGGAACGTCGATCTGCCGTTTGCCCCCGGCCAGCAGGTAAAGCGCCTGCTCCGCAAGCCGCGCATTGGTTTCGTGTGCAAGGAGCGTCGAACGAAGGGTTTCGATCTGATCGCGCTGCTCAAGAAGATCCATGCCCGTGGCTCTGCCTGTGCGATAATAGGCCTGAACCAGCTCATGGTACGACTCCGATATTTCGAGCAATTGCTGCGTCAGCTTAATCCTGTCGCGGTAGTACTGCACATTGAACCATTCCGTCACAACCTGTCCGATAATGGAAAGCGTGGCCGACTCGACGGCATCTCGCGTGGAGAGTGAGGAAAGCTCACTGATTGCCGCCTCTGCTCGAATTTTTCCCCAGATGTCGACCTCGTAACTGAGCGAAAGGCCCAGGCTGTAAGTTGGATCGGCTGTACTCTGTTCAGCAATGCGCCCGCCTCCGCTAAGGCCGGCACTAAACCCCAATGTCGGATAGTATCCGCTTTTTGACTGCTCATAGGCAAGAATGCTGTCGAGCAGGCGAAGATAAGCCACCTGAAGGGTCAGATTGTCTTTAAGGATGTGGTCGATGAGCACATTGAGCTGGGGGTCATCATAGGCTTCCCACCAGCGTTCGCGTACCTCCCCCTCAAGCACCAAATCCGCGTAGCGCGGCGCCATCACCTGTGTTGGCAACGATGTGCCATAACGCGTTGGGCTAAAACAGCCCACGAGCATGCAAAACACCAGCAGACAAACGCCAATGCCTGCTCGCTTAATCATCCATCCCCACATCGCTGTCGCGTCCTGTTGTCCTGAAACTGCGCACTGACTGGTTATAGGCTTTTACGAAATCAGGGTCAGACTGCAGGTCGATGCGCCACACGCCCCCGGTTCGATGGAGCGTATAGTTTTTCTGGCGTTCCCCGCCCCGGGCCTTGTCGACGTAGACAATCTCAACTTTGGCCTTGCCCTCAATGATGTAGTCGATGAACTTTGTCGAAGTCTTTTTGACCTCGAACCCGCCCTGTGTCGCCATACGGCTCATGAGCGTATCCCATGTCCAGAACAGATCAGTGTTTTCCTTGCCCGAGGTCGAGCCCAGCTCCCGATTCATGTTGCTGTCATGCATCTGCTGCATGCGATCCTGGATGTCTTTGGTAAAATTGCGCTTGAAAGCCTTGAGATCCTTTTGCTGCGCAGCATAGATGGCATCGTCCAGGACGCCATCGGGCAAGCGCACAAAATCTCTTGGCTCAAGCTTCGTGAGAAACATGTAAAGGGAAGCAGCCGCGATGAGTACAATCGCACCGCCTATGAAAGTCAGAATTTTTTTAGCTGAACCGGGTTGTCCCATGTTCGATCCCTCCTGTGACACGGGCATCGGCAATGCAGCGGCATACCACCGCACTTTGTCAAAATGCAATGAGCGCAGCGAATAAGCAAGAAGAAATGATTCTGTCAGTCGAACAAAAAAGCTATTGACATTGCCTTAGCGGAGCTGAACCAGATTGCAGAGTGATACTCTGGTATTGTCGGCGCACATTTCGCGAATGTTGTTGTTTTGAGCATATACGCTATTCACAGGTATCGCTTATCACAGAGATGCACCTCAAATTTCCCTCCTTTGGAGGGGTGCCCGAAGGGCGGGGTGGTTCATTCCGACGCGCTCGCATTCCCAGTAAATATCTCACACAGCGAAAACGGCTTACAACTCGTTAACACCTATGGGGCTCGCTCACTCAATAGGCTTGCAATCGCTGGTAAATGACTGATCGGCAGCAACAGTGAGTGTGCAGCTCGACAATAGCGGTTTTGACCAGCCGTGTATTGCCTCGTAATAGCGAATGGTAAGTGTGCCATCCGTTTCTTCCCAGCTTGGTGCAGGGTATTTTTCGGGAGTCTTGCTGTCGCGGTCTGTGATGGCAATATGCCACTTGCCGATGGCAAGCAAAGTCGCGAAATTAATGAGTTTTGCGTTTTGCATGACGTCAGGATTGGCGCGAAGACGCTTCATGAATTGAACAAAAAGTTCGGTATTCGGAAAAGTAACGAGGCGCGGCTTTTGGCCGAGAATGACGCCAATGTGCCCCGTAAAACCGCCGTCATTGTCAGTCATAAAATAGGGCTCTGGTGAGCTAATATGCATGAGGAGCATATTGCCCACTTTGTAAGTCATCAGCGTATAGGATTCTGCTATCATTAAGGTCGTGGCGAGTGCGAATGCTCGCCTGACGTCTTCGATGGGCAAGTCGTCGAGTTCAGTATCGGCCAAATCGGCATTCCATGTGGCTTCGGGCGAGGATTTGTCGCTGGTTATCGAAGCCAGGGTTTTCGCAAACATCTTTCTGTTTTTATCGGTTATCTCGAACGCATATTCTTCGTAAAATTGCTCTGATGTGCATCTGCTCGTGGTTGAGCATGCGGTGAGGAGCGTTGGACGACGACCTGGAGGCCGAAGATTTCGATGCCGCACAAAGGGCCAAAGCCAAACGCGCCAAATTGGAAGCTGTTATCGGCAGTGCCTCGCGCATAACAACCATCGCCAAGGATATCGTCACCCATTTCGAAGCGCGGCAGGAAGTGTTTTCGGGCAAAGCACTTGTTGTCTGCATGTCGCGATCCATTGTCGCGGATCTGTTCGATGCCATGGCTAAATTGCGCCCAAATTGGGTGGATGCTGACCCTTCCAAGGGCAAACTCAAAGTGGTCATGACTGCCAGTTCCGATGATGGGCCAAAGCTGGCGCGTTTTCACACGAACAAACAGCAACGCCGGGCACTGGCCGACCGCATGAAAGACCCGTCGGATGAACTGCAAATGGTCATCGTCTGCGATATGTGGCTGACCGGTTTCGACGTGCCATGCCTCCACACCATGTATCTTGACAAACCCATTCAGGGGCATACCCTCATGCAGGCCATTGCCCGCGTGAACCGCGTATATGGCGACAAACCCGGCGGTTTGGTGGTGGATTACCTTGGCGTGGCGGCGGATTTGAAAAAAGCGCTGGCGTTTTATGGTGAGTCGGGGGGTAAGGGCGAGCCTGCTAAAACCCAGGAACAGGCAGCGGGGATCATGGCGGAAAAGGTGGAGGTGGTGCGGGCCATGTTGCACGACTTTGCCTATGCGGAATACTTCGGCGCGAGCACTTCCCGCAAGCTGGCGGTTATCCTGGAGGCCGAGGAATTCATCTTCGGGCTGGATGACGGCAAAAAACGCTATTGCGATGTTGTGGCGTCACTTTCCGCCGCCTTTGCTTTGGCCATCCCACGGCCCGAAGCGGTGGCCGTCACAGAAGAGGTGGCCTTTTTCCAAACCGTCAAAGCACGGCTTGCCAAATTTGACGGCGGCGGCAGCGGCCGAAGCAGCGAAGACATCGAAATCGCCATCAAGCAAGTCATCGACAAGGCGCTCGTCTCTGACAAGGTCATCGACATTTTCGACGCGGCGGGCATCAAAAGACCCAACATTTCCATTCTCTCGGAAGAATTCATGCTCGAAATCAAGGGTATGCCGCACAAAAACATCGCCCTCGAAGTATTGAAAAAACTGTTCAACGATGAACTCTCCGCCCGTGCGAAAACGAACCTCGTCCAAAGCAAGGCACTCCTGGAAATGTTCGAAGGCGCGCTGCGCCGTTATCACAACAAAGTCATTTCTGCCGCAGAAGTCATCGAAGAGATGATTGCCATCAGCAAACAGATCACCTCGGCCGACGCCGAAGCCGAGGCAATGAAGCTCACAGCCTACGAATACGCCTTTTACACCGCCGTCGCCGCCAACGATTTCGCCCGCGATCTCATGCAAAAAGACAAACTACGAGAACTCGCCGTTGTACTCACCCAAAAGGTGCGAGAAAATGCCAGCATTGACTGGACAATGAAAGAAAGCGTACAAGCTCAGTTACGGGTCGTCATCAAGCGCACCCTGCGCAAATTCGGCTATCCGCCAGATATGGAACAGTTGGCTACCGAAACCGTCATGAAGCAGGCACAGATGCTGGCGGATGAGTTGGCGGGGTAGAGAAATAGTGTGCTGTCAGGAAGGCGGGCACTTGAGAGATGGGGAGAGAGCAATAATGGTACAACATGAAGCACCCGCGAATAACAGTAAGTTTGAAATGGTTCTCCATTCCGCTATGACTTTACCGGGAATAAAAATTAGCAGAGAGAGTTTTTTGCGGAAAGAATTATCAAAATATTTTGACGGTGACATTGTAGAAAAAGCTATAAAAACTAATCCTGCCCAAGCAGGAATAAAAGTTGAGCAACTTGAAAAAATCGCAAAGGCGAGTATAAATTTTGAAACAGGAAAAGTCACAGCCTTATCTGCCACCGCAGGTTTACCGGGAGGATGGGCAATGGCAGCCGCCCTTCCGGCAGACATCGCTCAACTTTTTGGGCATATCATTAGAATTTTGCAAAAACTCGTTTATCTTTATGGTTGGCAGGAAATGTTCCGTAGTGACGATGACGGCCTTGACGATGCGATATCTAATCAGCTTACGCTATTCATAGGTGTGATGTTTGGGGTAAATGCCGCTAACGTAACCATAACTAAACTTGCATTATTGGCGGCAACCCAAGTGGAAAAAACATTGGTTCAAAAAGCCTTGACCAAAGGAACAATGTATCCCATTGTTAAGAGAATAGCCACAGCAATAGGCATAAAAATGACTAAAAAAGTTTTTGCCAAAGGCGTTGGTAAAATAATTCCTGTCGTTGGGGCTGTTATTTCCGGGGGAGTTACTTACCTTATTTTTAGACCTATGGCAAAGCGATTACAAAAGCATCTTATATCCCTGCCTACTGCAAGCGTTGAGTTTTATGAAAATCCTAACAACTGCAACGATATTATAGACGTTAATTTTTCTGATATTGATGTAGAAAGCATAGAAGCTGATGACGACACAACCGAATAATTAATATTTTTGATAGTGCTGCCTAAAATATAGGCAGTGCAGTTCTTTAAAGTTTAACGAATAAATCTGTTGTCGTGACAACATGCCAGATACGAAGGGTGATATCGACCATATGCTCGGAGCGAGAGACAACCTTA
>Ga0209737_10001406_pt1 | contig 17351 bp, 14 predicted proteins | sample TergutCu122P3_FD_187284 | JGI IMG/M metagenome (GOLD analysis project Ga0209737, IMG submission 187284) | Cubitermes ugandensis P3 segment gut microbial communities from Kakamega Forest, Kenya - Cu122 P3 (SPAdes) (version 2) | ecosystem: Host-associated > Arthropoda: Insects > Digestive system...
CAGATTTTTGTGAATTCATTACTGCCTTCAACTCTTCGGTTGGCATGTGAGGGAATAGCTTTAATTTGCGCATAATATTTTTTGCGGCAAAGGTAAGAAAAAGAACCAAATTTTTATTCAGGCATTATGATAGCGGTTTCATATTATACGGAAGGACACGTGCACTGATAATCGAACAATGGTTGAATTGAAATGTTCTATACCGGTTTGGGTCTATGTTTATTCCTGATGGTGCGAAATTACCAAAATATTTCAATGAAATTTATTGTTGATTTTTTTTTGCTGTTATTAAATTTGTTTTGTTACTTTGACCCGTGGCAAATTTGTTATAAGTTTTGAAGAAATTTAGCAAATATGCTAATAATCAGTTAGACGATATGAAAAAATATTTTTTAGTCGGAATTTTAGTTGTATCTGCCTTTGCCTGTAAGGAAAACCGGCGGCAGGAAATTTTTATGAAGCAGCAGGATGAATCGGTCTGGGTGAGTTTTGAAAACCCGGCAGGCGGGAAGGGTATTGCTGCACAAACCAATAAAGGCGCCAAAGGTTATCCTTCGGACAGGATTCTTGCCGGCGACAGTGTAGAGGTTCTGAACATCAGGGGAGCAGGCGTCATTCAGCGTATGTGGATGACTGTCAACGACCGCAGCCCAGAAATGTTGCGAAATCTATGGCTGAAAATGTATTGGGACGATGTTGCAGTTCCGGCTGTTTCGGCACCATTCGGCGATTTTTTCTGTAATGGTTTGTCTATGGTGACCGCATTCGAAAACTGTTTCTTCTCAAATCCGGAGGGACGTTCGTTCAATTGCATCATTCCCATGCCTTTTAAAACCGCTGCGCGTATTGTGTTGATCAACCGTTCGGAAAAGGATTTGCGAAATTTTTTCTATGACGTGAACCTCATCCGTTTAAAGAAGTGGGACAAAAACATGATGTACTTCCACACCCACTGGAACAGAGAAAACCCCACCACATTGGGGCAGGATTTCACCATTTTACCGGAAATCAAGGGACAAGGGCGTTTTCTGGGCGTCAGCATGGGCGTGCGCACCGACAGTCTCTACCGGAACACATGGTGGGGCGAAGGCGAGGTGAAAATGTACATCGACGGCGATACGGATTTCCCGACACTTTGCGGTACAGGCACAGAGGATTATATTGGCACGGGCTGGGGTCAGGGACGCTTTGCCAACATGTATCAGGGTTGTTTGGTTGCAGGAAAAGACAGGTGCTGGAGTTTTTACCGCTTCCACGTGCCTGATGCGGTACTGTTTCAGAAAAGTTGCCGAATAACGCTGCAACAGATCGGTGGCGACGACTATCCGGTGGTTTTGGAGCTCTGGCGGCAAAAGGTTCCGCTGATTCCCATTTCGGTGTTTATTAATGAAGAAGCGCGACTTATCGGTCTGTTAGACGAACCGGTGCATTTTGACGATCCCGCATTCCCGGCAGGATGGGTTAATTTTTACAGACAGGACGACGTATCTTCGGTGGCTTATTTTTATTGGGACAGACCGTAATACGCCGGTTTTTCGCCCTCTGATTTCACCTTCATTTTACATTGTAAATGAAAAGTCCTCCGAATTTTCCGGTGGGTTGTTTCACTGCCAAAATTGCCTGACCTTTATTTTCGGGAATAAAAATAACAGAAAACTTGCCGCCATCCTGTTGGAAACGAACCCAATCCTTGTTATTGCAAATAAGGGCTATTTCTTGGTTATGAGGCAATATAAACTCAAAATCGTAGGATTTACCAGCAATTAATTCGTTACAGACTGGCATCATGTTGATCTTCAACGTTACATCAATTGAAAGTTGTTCAGGAAATGATGCGTCTTCAGTTTTAGCGAAATAGGTAAATGTTGCACCGGGATTGAATCCCCATGCAACCAATTGAGGCGACAGCGGCGGCATACGCAGAAACACGTCGCGTGAAACGGGATTTTTCAGCAATTGCCAATTCTCATCCTTCGGCAAATGGGTGAAGATAAATATTTCCGGCGCCGGATCGAACCAGTGAACGGACAGTTTACGTGTAAAGATTTTATTATTAACGTGTCCTGCACCCCACGTAGCATCTACAATCATCCAGCGGCCATCATCTATTTTCACAACATTCCATGCATGACCGCCTTTATCGAGGTCAGATGGTTGCTTGTAATAATATTGTTTTGAATCGCCTGAAACAGTAACTACTTCCAACCCTGCCAGTTCGCCAAGTGATTTGAACAGTCCCGAATACGCTTCGCACACGCCTTTGCCCTGTTTCAGCGCATCTTCTTTCGTGGTGATTTTGAAATTCGTGTCGTAGGCAATGTTGTCGGCAATCCAGATAAAGATGGCGCGCGCTTTTTCCATTTTGGTGTGCGATTGTTGTGTGATGAGGTTGACCAATTCCGCTTCGGTGGTGTTCTTTTTGGTTTTTAAGCCAAGAACATAATTGTCGATATTTGAGAAATCAGGTGGCGATGCTACCGGCTGGAAAAGTTTTTGGGCCTCCGCAAGTGGTGGCTGCGCTGATAGTACCCTAATAAAAAAAATAGGTATCAACAAAAACGCAAAAAATAATATTCGATTGAATCTATACATATTGCTCTGTTTTTTAAAATTTAGTATACGTTTTTTTGACAAATAGGTTTTTCAATCAGCCACTAATTACACTAATTAACACTAATTAACAAAAATGCTATTTTTTTTTGAACATGTAAAAAATTATCGTAACTTTACGCAAATTTTAAAATCCATCATGGAAACAAACTTCAATATAAACAATTAATTAGCAATAAAATGAAAACATTATTAAAAAATTCAGCAGTCGCACTTGCGTTCGTACTTTTGTCGTCGTCATGTGCAAAAACATTTTACAGTGTGGATGGCAAATCATTAGCACAAAAACATCATCGTTCAGTTGCTGTTATGCCGTCGTTCGTTACGATAGCACCAAAAGGTGTACACAGAAAAGCAGTGGCCGAAGTGCTTGAAAAAATGGAAGCCGTTGAATCTCAAAATTTTCAACAGGCGATTCACCATTGGATGCTAAAAAGCAAATCGGAAGGGAAAGTAGCCATTGAAATTCAAGACATTGAATCAACCAATGCGAAACTCAAAAGCGCAGGTTTTCCAGAAACCCTTATTACAGATGCAAAACTGTGTGAAATTCTCGGCGTTGACGGGATTATCGTATCCAATTTTGAATTGTCAAAACCCTTGTCGACAGTCGAAGTAATTGCAATTGCGTTTGCAACAGGCGTTTGGCTTCCTTCGGACGAGATTCGCGGAACAATTGCCATCAGTGATTGTGCGAACAACAAAATTATTTGGAGTTATCAACAGAAGTTAGAAGGAGATGATTTGGGATCGATAACAAAAAATTTCATGAAAAAGGCAGGTAAAAAGATGCCTTATGTGAAGTAAAAATACCGGCTAATCCAAAAAATATTATTAAATTTTGGGATTATAATCCAAATTTTCATATATAATTTTAGGATTACAACTTCATCACGATAAAAATTGTATATAATTTTTAGGTGTTATCACATTGGTTTCTTTAGGAAGATAAGCATTCAGAAAGTTTTCGTGGAAAGTTACTTTTCGTTTTTCGTTCCATTTCATTTCGAAAGCAAAAAAAACACCATCAATTTCTTCCACCAAATCTATCTCTTGCTGTTGCTGTGTACGCCAAAAATAGGATTTCGCAAAACGGCGATGGTACAAATTGTATTTCAGACGTTCGGATACAAAAAAGTTTTCCCATAGCGCACCAACATCCTGCCGAAGATTGATCGGTGAGAAGTTTTGTAAAATGGCGTTTCGTATACCATTGTCATAAAAATAAAATTTTTTGCCCTTTTTCAATTCGTTGCGTAAGTTACGATTTAATCCGTTCAAACGAAAAATTACAAAACATTGTTCGAGCAAATTAATGTAACGCTCTACGGTTTTAACATCATATTGCAGAAGTTGCGACAACTCATTGAATGACACTTCACTACCTATTTGGAATGCCAACGCCACCAAAAGTTTTTCGAGTAATTCGGGTTTGCGCATTTCCTGCATTACAAAAATATCTTTGAAAAGATAACTGCCAGTAAGTTCAAAAAGCAATTCTTTCACATCTTCCGTTCTGTACAATATGTCAGGATATGATCCATATATCAAACGCGCCTCCAATAAACGAATTGTTTCCATCATTCCGTTATTGTTGATAATTTCTTGTGTAGAAACAGGTAAAAGTAAATATTCAAACTTTCTACCGGTAAGTGGTTCATTCAGTTTATTTGCCAGTTCGAGAGAAGAGGAGCCGGTTACTACAATTTGTTTGTTTTTGAACTTATCGGCGAGCAGTTTAACCGTCAAACCAATGTCGGGCACTCGTTGCGCCTCGTCAATAATAACGGTTTTTGCCTCACGCAACACCATGGAAAGATCGGCTGAATTGGCATTTGTCAACAGTTCGCGATCGTTGGGTTCATCGCAATCGAACGAAATTACAGGCTGGGCATCAGGCGTAAGTCTTGCTTTGATCTGTTCCATCAAAGTAGTTTTTCCTACTTGACGAGGCCCCAATAACACAATTACCTTACCTTTGAAAAATTTTTGTTCAATAACTGGCTGTATAATCCTGGAAATCATATAATATTTTTTTGCAAAGATAAGTATTTTTTTGTAATCCCAAAAATCATACTAAATTTTGGGATTATAATCCCAAAAATCAATATCAATATGACGCATTCTTATCGAAACCCCACTGTCAATTTCATCATATAATTCCTAAATGGCTGCGGGAAGAAATACCGCGCAACCCATTCGTCATCGCCCGTATATCCGCGGTATACGGCTGCATTTGAAATATAATCAGCATTCCATAGATTATTTACCGAAAATTGCAATCCCGCGTAAAACTTCTTGAAATCAATACGGTACAGCACGATGGCATTGTTCACCAAATAACCGTCTAACCGGCGTTCGGCGTTCGAGGTATTGTCATAATACTGTTTTCCGACATATTTAGCAGTCAAACCTACAGATAACCCCTTGAGTATCTCGTAAGAAACATCTGCCGCACCAACCCATTCCGGCGAAAAGGCTATATTAGTTGTTCCCAAATGTTCTTCGCGCTGTGGCAGAGAAGCGCCGCCGGCAGTAGTTGCATCTACGTATGCTACATAATTTTTGATTTTATTGCGGCTGAATGCTATGTTTCCATTTATCTGTAACGCCTTTACCGGACGAATGCCAACAGCCATCTCAATTCCTGTGCGATAACTGTCCGGCACATTTTCCATCAATGCGTAACCCGAATCACTTCTTTTTCCGGTATTTACCAACTGATCGATGTAGTACATATAAAAAATGTTAGCACCAATCGTCCATACATCGTTATTGAGTTCATATCCCGCTTCTATGTCATAGAGCGTTTCGGGACGCGGCATGGACGAGCCTCCATATTTAAACGCATCCTTGATATCTGCGCGCGTGGGTTCGCGATGTCCAACAGCAAACGATGTGTATGCACGTTGCTGCGGCGTGATGGCAAAAGTAATGCCTGCTTTCGGATTAAAGAAATGATAATAGTGATTTTGTGTGAGGTCAACCAGGTCACTGTCAATTCCTTTCAATTTATAACCGATGTATCGCCACTGTATATCACCGAAAGCATACCAGCGATTAGCCAATTGCTGTGTTACTTTCAGGAATGCGCTCACGTCAGTTTTATTTCCTGTGTCACGGTGCCATTCGTAATTTTCAGGAACCACTTCTTCCTGTTTTGTCCAGATGATTTTACCAAAATGCCGGTTATCATACATACTTCCCGATATGCCCAAATGAGCGCGGGTTTTTCCGGCTGTGTATGTTGCTGTTGCGATTGCGCCCCACAAATCGTTGTCCAACCATCTGCGGCGAATCAGATCGCATCTGTTCGTTGATCCCTGTATGTATCTAGAAAGTCGCTCGTTAGGACGGTATTGCTCGTAATATCCATTCCCGCGTGTATAATATAATGTGGTATTAAGTTTGAACCGTTCGCTCAACTGTTCTGTATAATGCAGATGTACATGTGTTTGCCGGTAATTGTCGGTTTCGTTGTCATAGCGAACAGTTTTTCCATCGCTGCCGGTATACAGTCCCGACGGGTTGTAGCGGCGGTTTTCTTTCATTTTGTCTTCCGGTACGCCTTCCCACGAAATGCCTGTATGCTGGTCGCCGTGGAAAACATTCATTTTGATGACTCGCCGGCTACTCGAATATCCTCCGGTGACGAACAGCGATTGCTGATCGGAACCGCTATGATCGATATAACCGCCGGTTTGTCCCAGCGAATAACGCAGGTCGGCATTCCATCCTTTTCTGCTGCGACCGGTACCTGCGGCTACATTCATTTTAAAGGTGTTGAACGACCCGTAAGCCATGCTTGTCTGCCCGTAGGGTTCTGCGGCGGGTTGCGCTGCCTGCATGTTCAGGGTGGCGCCGAATGCAGCAGACCCATTGGATGAAGTACCTACTCCCCGCTGTATCTGCATGGTTTGCAGCGACGACATCAGATCGGGCATATTCGCCCAGAAAACAGCCTGACTTTCGCCATCGTTCAGCGGCACGCCGTCGAAGGTTATATTGGTACGGGTGGCGTCGCTTCCACGCACACGAAAGGACTGATTGCCAATGGCAGCGCCGTTTTCGGAAGTCATCACCACTGACGGGCTGAACCCGATAGCAGATGGAATTTCGGGCATCACCATTATTTTACTTACTTCCAAAGTTTTCAGATTGGTGAAAGTGGTTGGCGTCCGGTGATTGGCGCGGGTTGCCGAAACCACAATTTCCGACAACTCCAGTTGACGGATAGAATCGTTTTGGGCATTTACACCCAAAGCATTAAAGGATAATGCGAAAAAAAATAATTTCTTCATTTTAAGCCACGAATTACACTAATTAACACTAATTTACCTGCTGGGTTTTAAAATCCGGTAGGTATGGAGGGCTGGATGAGATGCAGGAAACGCAATGAAGGAAATTGCTCTGTGAAGGCAATCTTTATCCCTACGCCGGCATGATCCGGATCAGGTTCAATGGGTTTGATCTCAGTCTGTTATTCACAGACACCCCCTAAAAGATTTCGGGGCAAAGATAACATTTTTTTGAAAAATTTCTTTTTCAATGTCAAAATAATTACATATTTTTGCCGCTGAAATTCGATTGAAATTATCCAAAGTTTACCGGACTTCGGACCTGGATAATCAAACTAAATTTTGAAGTCCATTTTTAAATTAAAAAAAAACATGAATAAAGTTATCAGTTGTATTTTGTGTACAGTTTTGTTGGCAATGTGCTTTTCATCCTGTTCGAACAAAGGGAACGATGAAGCATCTGAAAGCATTATTGGAGTATGGAGACTTGATAAAGTAACCGTTCCGATGATGGGAAAAACGTATGATTATGCTCAGTATTCTATCCTGTATACGTTTGATACAGAAGGCATTTTAACTGTTTTTGGAGAAACCGGAAAGATTGAATGGTATGGAGGTCATCTTGGCGTGTATACGTATGCAATTATTGAAAAAGAAAATGAAAAAGTTCTGAAAATTGGAGAATTTTCAGAGTTTAGTTTAGGGATTACCTCAGGAAAGTTGGTAATAAGTGATGCACCTCTTGATGGATTTATTTATTACCTTACAAAAAATAATTAACGAACCCTCCGTTTCCGGAACAATCCCAATAATTTAGGTAACCACCTAAAATACAGCGCTACAAAGAAAAACACATTGAACCCCCATATTACTAATAGATTGATCCATATTGTAGGATAGTACTTTCCGAAAAGTTGTTTTACAGGTGAGTAGAATTGAGCCTTGATCAACGGATGCTCAGGATCATTATATATTTGATGGAAATTTTGCAGAAACCGGTCTTTATATTCTATGATGCGGTATATTTCATTGCTGTTTTTCACCATATCGGCCAGGCTCTGGTTGTGATAGCGCGATTTGAGTATCAGCAGGCTGTCGGGGTTGGCGGCTGTTATTCCGGCAATCAGCCTGTCTTTGCGCTCGGCTGATTTGTTATACAGCGCCGTATAATAACGGGCCAAATGATTGAAATACGCGGATGTTTTGTTGATCAATTCAGGTATTGTTTCTCCTGATGAAAGTTCATTCTGAAAAGAAAACTGTACCACATTTTGCCGCTTGTTTTCACGTTCAATCTCATTGGCAATGAAGGACAGCAATGCAGCGTCAGGTTGTTTGCCCTCATTTATACAGGTTCTCAAGTCGTTGAGTTTATTTTTCATTTCCACTAACCAGTAGTTTTTCTGAAACTCGGCGATACTCATCGTTTTCTCATACGGATACATTATTTTTTCGTATTCGTTGTTGGTAAACTGTTCTACAGCCAGCGCTTCAAAAGCCCAGCGGGAAGTAATTATTTCGCCGAACCATGGAACCGACGCCGGCGCTGAAATGTCGGGATTGATTTTTTCGAAACGCAGCAATGCCCCGCACAGCATCATTTGCGGGATAACGATGAACGGAATGAGAATGTAAATGGTGACTACCGATTTGAAGGAATCGGAAATAATTAATCCCATCAGGTTGGCGCAGGTCCATGCCGAAAACAACACTAACCAGTAAGCAAACGTTTGATGCAGTACACCGGTAACACTGTTTCCCACCAGAACAAAAAGGATAGCCTGTATGGCTGAAATGGCAAACAACACTAAGGTTTTTGAAAACAAATAGCTACTCCTGCTCAAATGAAGAAAAGATTCGCGTTTGATGATTTTACGGTCTTTAATAATCTCTTCGGCGCTTACCGACAGCCCAACGAAAATGGCAACGATGACCGCCACAAAGATGTAGATCGGGACGTTTTCGTTCAGTTCAAATGTGTATCCGCTATCGGAAACGTTGTAAAAACGGATAATGTAAGCCAACAGCAAGGCTAATAGCGGCGCTTCGAGCAGACACACAATGCTGTACTGCAAATCGCTGGCTTTGGCGAGGATGTTGCGTGTGGCATACACTGCAAACTGTTTTAAACGCGAAGGACGTTGTACCGTACTCGCTGGAGGAGGATTTACCGGCCGGTCGGCGTCGGGTATGGCGGGTTGTGCATGCTGAAAGGACGCATCGTACCATTCGGCAGGCGTTATCCGGCGTGTACCGGTTGCAAGACCCTGTTCGTCAAGAACACGCGCTTCAACAATATTGAAAATCTGTTCGGGATTGACATTTCCACATTCGGGACATTCACAGGTTTCTCGGTTAGCCTGGTTGGTTTGCGATTTAAAGTACATGACAGCGTCTACAGGATTGCCATCATAAATCAGGTAACCACCCTGATCGAGCACCAGCAGCCTGTCGAACATCTTGAAGATGTCAGACGAAGGTTGATGAATCACCACAAACACCAATTTCCCCTTCAACGCAAGTTCCTTCAGCAAATCCATGATATTGTCAGAATCACGCGACGACAACCCCGACGTAGGCTCGTCAAGAAAAAGCACCGCCGGCTGGCGGATGATTTCCAGTGCTATGTTCAGCCGTTTACGTTGTCCGCCGCTGATTTTCTTGTTCAACGGCGATCCTACTTTCATGTCGCGAATTTCGTACAACCCAAGATCGCGCAGCACATTGTCTGTTTTCTTTTTGATTTCAGCATCCGTATATTGTCCGAAACAGAGTTTGGCATTGAAATACAGGTTTTGAAAAACAGTCAGTTCCTCGATAAGTAAATCGTCCTGCGATACATATCCGATAAGTCCTTCAGTTGCCTGATTTTGTGTATGTATATCGGTATTGTTGAGTAATACTTTCCCGTTTGAAGGTTTGTTTAAACCGGTGAGAACACTCAACAGCGTTGATTTTCCGGCGCCGCTTCCACCCATGATACCGACAATGTTGCCCGAAAAAACCTCAAATTTTACCGGATGCAATCCAATGTGACCACTTTCAAACTTATATTCCACATCGTGCGCTTCAAAAAGCATGGGTTCGGACTGTACTTCAAGGTTGAAGCAATTCACTATATCGCTGTAATACACAGGTCTGATTTGTGAATTACGTATGCTGCACCCGTAATTAAGCACATACACGCTATCAGAACACATTGCCTGGCCGTTGATCGTCAAGTCAAGTTCTCCTTCATAACGGCAAATGTACATATCAACGCTTTGCAAGTGGAGTACGACCAGGTCATATCCAAATCCTTCGCGGTACATGTGTTTGCATTTCAATAAGGGGTACTTCCGGTTAGTAATGAGCAGCAGGTTTGATGATTCAGGGATATAATCAATAGGCAGTACCACAAACTGTATGGTTTCCTGAAATTCATCTTGATCGAAATTAAATGCCTGGGCAACTGTTTCTACAAACTCCTGCTCAAATTCCGAAATGGTACTGTGCTCACCATGCCCTGATTTGAGAAAGCTGAGTAACAACACCATCAGCGTCATTTTCTGCCTTTGGGTTAATTCGTTGTTGATTTGCGAACAAATCACCAGCAGCCTGACCGAACTCGACGAAGTATGTTTCCGGTATTTATCCTGGTCTTTATATTTTTCCTGGTATTGAAGATAAAAATCGTCGAAAATATGAATGTATTCCTGCGCTAATTGTTGGTTCAACTGTTTGCGTAAAAAGCCTTCTACTATCCTGCGCCGGACAGAAGGATCGCTGTCCGGGCGCGAGATAATAGCAAACAGTTGCATCAATGCTTTTAAAATTAGCTCGCTCATAGTGTGTGCGCTGTCAATTGATCATTGTCCAGTCAATTTCGTAAATTGGTGACGCAAAACTTGTATATGGTTTTTAAGTTCTGTGAAAAACATTCGGGTGTTTTGTATGGATATTGTGCTCTTAGGCGCTGAAAGAAGCGTTTGATGACCAAAAAGGTGTGCTACATATGCCATATCCAGCATCAGATAAACAGCGTCGTCGGGAATATTATCCAACTCACTCAATACCTGCCACAACAGATCGAAAGTCTGTTTATTATCATCAATCACCTGCTTCATCCTGCTTTCATTGGAAGGCTGATTTTCATCAATCAAACTGGTGGCGATGTACATTCCTTCTACCCATCCACCCGTCAATATGGCCAAGGCATAAAAATCACGGTTATCCGCACTCAAAAACTCTGTACTGGATGCATAAATACTGGAAAAAATTTGCAGCAATTCTTTCTTGTTACTGATGTTTTCCTCTATTTGCTGTATCACTTTCGGGCTAACCGCAGATTGCAAACCCAAGCCCTCAACCAAATGTTGCATTGCCTGTTTGTATTTCAGAACTGTTTGCGTTTGTCCGTAAAGCCCGGCACAGGTCAAATCTGTCATATAAACGCCAAAATTAACAGCCATTTTCTTTTTGGTCAAATATTTTGACGCATTGGCCGGTTCATTCAACAGATCCTGACGCGGAACGCCCCAGTTTTTGACCAGCATGGATGCTTCAATTGGGGTTGGTAAGGAATAAAGTACCTTGCGACCCATGTTGAGAAAAAGGGAATTGACATCTTCGTCCAGCTCAGACGGGTCAATGTCAACTGTGATGTTTTCAACGGTTTGTTGTCTGGTGATGCACGAAGGGCATAAAAACAAACACGATACGCTAATCAGAAAAATAACCAAAGATTGTATATACTTCATTTCTACAAATAATTAAATTAAACAAATTAGATTATACGTAGAACAACCATCAATGGTTACAAAAAAGAAGAATCTACATCTTCAACTCTTTTTCAATCTCTTCCAACGATTTTCCCTTGGTTTCGGGTAACATTTTCATGATGAAAATAAAACCAACTACACAAATGATACCATACAGCCAGAAAGTGCCATACGAACCCAAACCGTTGTTGAGCAGCGGGAAAGTGTAGGTAAGCACAAAGCAGGCTGTCCACAATGAAAATGTAGCCACAGCCATTGCCATCCCGCGTATGCGGTTAGGGAAAATTTCTGAAATTACTACCCATACAACCGGCGCCAGCGTCATGGCATAACAGCCGATGGTTGCCACAACCAGGCACAACACTGCAATACCCGTTACCTGAAAATAAAAACACGATCCCATGACGGCATAAATACAGGCCAGTCCGGCAGCGCCAAACATCAACAGAGCGCGGCGTCCCAGACGGTCAACCAGATACATTCCCACAAACGTAAAGATCACATTGGTAACGCCTGTCACCACAATATTGAACAAAATGTCGGACACTCCGTAACCGGCAGCCGCAAATATTTCCTGCGCATAATTGAAAATAACATTAATACCGCACCATTGCTGAAAAATAGCAATCACAACGCCTATCAACAGTATTTTTGGCATCCGTCCTTCGAACAGCATTCTGAAATTCACTTTTTGCAGCGTTTCCTGAACAGTCGATTTTATTTCATCCATTTCTCTGCGGGCATAATCGCGACCGCCGATGCGTGCAAAAACAGATTCGGCGCGGTCGTTGTGCAAACGGGTAACCAACCAGCGCGGACTTTCGGGAATGAAAAAAACCATGATAAAAAACAGTGCAGCAGGCGCAGCACATGCCCAAAACATCCAGCGCCAACCCATTTGTCCGTTCCACGAAGCAAGAATGTTTTCGCCAGAGGCTACGGGATCGGCGATTAGCCAGTTGACTAATTGTGCGCTGAGAATACCAAGCACAATAGTAAGTTGGTTGAGTGAAACGAACCGGCCACGCACTCTGGCTGGCGATACTTCAGCAATGTACATCGGCGAAAGATTCGATGCAATACCTATGCCTATCCCGCCAAATATCCGGTAAATGACAAACCACAGAAGACTGCCTGCGGCTCCAGTCCCGATGGAGGCGATGATGAAAATAGACGCCGACAGGATCAACAGCGGTTTGCGCCCAAAACGGTCAGACAAACCGCCTGCTACCATAACGCCTATCAAACAGCCGAGTATAGCGCTTCCCATTACCCAGCCCTGCGTAGCCGGAGCGCCTGTAATACCGAAAAAGACTTCGTAAAAAGGCTTTGCCCCGCCGATGACTACAAAATCATAGCCGAACAACAACCCTCCCATTGCCGAAACCAATGTGATGAACAATAAGTAAATTCTTCCTTTCATGATGATTAATGTTTTCAATTTTTCCATGCCACAAAGATAATTCAAAGATCCAAATCCTGAAATAAATTCAGGACAAAGATTTAATTTGTTGAGGGCTGCGAACGTATCTTATTTTGCTGGGTTTCGAAATAAGACCTGCCGGGTTTTGAAAACCCAGCAGGTCAATCAATTAATCAAATTTTAAAATCAATTCTTACCATCTTACGGTCTTACGGTCTTATTCTGATTTTATCGCCTTCACCGGGTCTTCTGTTGCCGCTTTAATGGCCTTCCAACCCACCGTTAGCAATGTCAGTACAATGACAATTAATGCCGCCACAGCAAACATCCACCAGCCAATATCAATGCGGTAAGCGTAATCCTGTAACAGTTTTTCCAGCAGGAAGTAAGCCGCCGGAAAAGCAATGAACATGGATATCCCCACCAGAATAAGAAACTCTTTCGAGAGCATCATCACAATACTCGATACGGTGGCGCCCAGCACCTTGCGGATGCCTATTTCCTTGGTTTTGCTTTCGGCGGTGTAGTTCACCAGGCCAAAAAGACCCAGACAGGAAATGAGTATGGCAATCACAGCAAAGATGGTAAACAGATTACCGGTGCGTAAATCCGATTTATACGTTAAATCGAACGTTTCGTCCAAAAACTGATATTCGAAATCATAATCGGCATTGTATTCTTTCCATACTTTTTCAACGGCAGCGATGGCTTCTTTGGTCTTTCCAGGCGATACTCTTACATATAGAAATAATTGCATTTCTGTAAGACAGTGAAGCACCAAAGGAGTTATTTCCGTATGCAAATCTTGAAAATTAAAATCTTTAACAACACCTACTATTTCATTATCCCCGCCGCTGAACTTCAATATCTTCCCAATAACTGATTCGCCTTCGCCAATCAAACGGGCTGCCGATTCATTCAATATGACTCCTCTTGAAAGCAAATTCCCTCCTTCGCGGAAGTTCTCACCTTCCACAACCGGAATGCCCATCAATGAAAGGAAACCGTGGTCAACCATTGAATATCCAAAATTGGGTGATTGGCCATCCTTATCACGCCATACATCTGACCTTGACCCCATAGCAATCATATTTCGAAAAGTTGACGCCGATGTTTCACTAATAGCCGGTTCAGATGAGAGCCGTTCCATAATGATTCGAAACTGTGAGCGTGATGCGCCCTGTAACATCACTGTAAAAATATTTTCTTTGTTGTATCCCGGATTCATGTTTTGCATGAAGCGTAATTGGGCTGTAATAGCAATCGTTGCTACAATCAGCGCAGCAGAAGCGGCAAATTGCGTTACCACCAATATTTTCCTGAAAATTGATTTGCCTTTTTTGGCATTACGTGCAAATGCATCGGTGGGGCGAAACGTCATCAGGGTAAACGCCGGATATAAGCCTGCCAGAAACAGGGTGGCTATGCTCACCGCAAGGAATATCAGCGCGGTGGACGGGTCGAGCAAATCGAACACCATGTCCTTTCCTGCCAACTTATTATAGAATGGAAGAGACGCCCCGATAAGCGCTATAGCCACAAACAATGCAAAGACCAGCATAATCGCCGTTTCGCCAATCAACTGGCCAAAGAGATTGAATTTTTTAGCCCCTACGATTTTACGAACACCAATTTCACGGCTGCGCTTGCTGGCGCGGGCGGTAACCAGATTTACATGGTTGATGCAGGCAATCACCAATATCAAAATGGCGATGACCGAAAATAAATAGACGTTTTTGATACCTTCGGGTTCGCCGGCACGATTATACAGATGTATATCGCGCACTGGTTGCAGACGGTAACCCTTGTTGGAATCATTAACTTTCTCTGCTATCTTTCCGGAAATGTTAATTGGGTCGCTTCCAACGGCTAATTGGAAAAATGTCCAATAGGAGTAACTTCCCCAGTCTTCCTCAATCAATTTCCAGGAGCCATTACCCTGAAATGTTCTTTGCATCACATCGAACCGGACAATAACATCCGCCCGGACAGACGAACTTTCGGGAATATCCTTCATCACTCCTGTTACCCTGAAACTGAAATCGTTGGGCGTTTTCAATACTTCGCCGATGGGGTCTTCTTTTCCAAAGATAAGTTTAGCCTTTGATTCGGAAATAATCAGCGACAAATCATCCGGTAGCGGGTTGCGCTGGTCGCCCCTGATGATGGTGACGTCAAACATGTTGAAAAAAGTGGTATCCACCGGAAATATCTTCAGATTGCGGAATTTGGTATTTTCGTAATCCAAATAACCGCATTGAAATGAATAATAAGGTCCTATCCGGCAAAATTCCTCAATCTGGGGATTGTCAGTCTGCACGAATGAGGCTAAAGGCGCAGGCGTGTTTTCCCAATAATCCATACTTGATTTGTTAAGAACCAATGCTTTGTAGATACGGTCTGCATTTTTGTACCGGTCAAAACTCAATTCGTCCTTCACCCAGAGCGAGATGAGGATACATACAGCCAGGGCTACTGCCAGTCCGCTGATATTGATGGCTGAATACAGCCCGTTGCGTTGCAGATTGCGCAACATGATTTTCAAATGGTAATACATGGCTTTAATTTTTTGATGGTTAATACTCGATTTTTCGAATTGTCAAAGATAAAATTTATTTAATAAAATATGTACAAAATTTATTTAATAAAATATGTACAAATTGCGTGCCAAACTTTTATTTGCTTAATTATCAAATAGTTGTAATTTTATATGTTTTCAAAACTGTCCGATTTCGAACAGTAAGTGTTCGATTTCGAACAGTTTTTAATAAAATCGTACAGGGCAAGCACATCAAATGTCATCCTACAAAAAGTCCGGATGCATTGCGCCTTCCCGTTAGGGAAGAACGGCGAAGCCCTCGACGAAGTCAAATCTCATCCCCACGACACGGCAGAGAACCCCCTTTGTGGGGCAGGTGGGCTTGTCTTCTTAATATATCAACTTGCTTGGAATGACGCGGTGGACGTATGCCACGCCGTTAATTACTTCGTAAACGATGGTCATTTTTTTGTAGGTGATGGTGCGGGCAAAGGTTCCGAAACGTTTCAGAATGTAGGGTTGCTTGCTGAATGCGATTACTTCGCCCATGTAAGACAGTTTTTCAATCTTTTCGCGAATGCCCCAATGATAAGCGCTTGCAGCATCTTCGTTCATCAATTCAAAAGCGATGTAATTGACCAGTTTGTCAATATCCGCAAAGGCGTCATCCGAAATTCCAACATCAAGCATGGGGCTACAATGGGTTCATCCCGCGCTCTGCGCGTTCATAGTTCAACCTCTGGCGAAATCCTTCGCCGTAATGCTCAATCAGTTTTCTGCCAAACTCGTCTGTCCATTCTTGAAGGCTTCTACCAATTGGGCGTCCATTGCGGTCAAGCGGTATCTTCGTACCGTATGCTACATCCTCAATACACGGCGTTTCAATCATTGTTGTATCAAAATTCATATCTCAAAATTTTTAGCAAAGATAATTAAAATTAATTGATAATTAAAAATTAATATGAAAACCATTTATTTTAAATGAGTTACCTTAATAGCATACGGAACACACGATGTTTCCACCCTTATTCCCTTATTAATAAGGGTAGGGATGGTTGTGGGCAATCGGGCTATTAAGGGGACTTTCGGGGATAAGGGTTTGTTTCACGAATATCGCAACGACGACGCAGTCAATCCCGTTAGGGATGAGATGTGGGTAGAAAACGGAAAAGTCCCCATATTTTTGACACCCCGCCTTAAGGACATTTTTTGTCAGTTTTTTCGTACCGATAACTTGAATAACCGACCAACGCAACAAGGGCAATGGACAATAGGCCCCAAAAAAAACCATTGCTTAAAATCGCTTCCATAATCATTTTTCCTTTTTTGAAAGTTTGTTAAAAAATACACCCAAAGCAACAAGTACTGTTACAACAGCAAAACTCATTGAATAAAGTAAAATTGCATTTTCTTGGAAATTACCTAAAAATGTTGAAATAATAACTGCAGTAACAACATACTTGGCAATATCCCAAAACCACTTCGACAACTCCTTGAAATCCATAAACCGTAATTTTAGAATTAAATTGCGTCGCAAAGATACATCTTTTTCTTATCAATTATGCAATTATTTCCCCGTTCACGGTCAAATTTTGTGTTAGGACGAGATTGTACCTCGTCCGATATATGATGGCAGGTTTCAACCTCGTTCTTTCTACCCACATTTTGTCCCGGGAACAGCCCGCCGTTTGAGGTTGTTTAGCGTTTCTTTGCGTCGTTTT
>Ga0209737_10001407_pt1 | contig 17349 bp, 8 predicted proteins | sample TergutCu122P3_FD_187284 | JGI IMG/M metagenome (GOLD analysis project Ga0209737, IMG submission 187284) | Cubitermes ugandensis P3 segment gut microbial communities from Kakamega Forest, Kenya - Cu122 P3 (SPAdes) (version 2) | ecosystem: Host-associated > Arthropoda: Insects > Digestive system >...
CATACATACATAGATACATACATACATACATACATACACACATACAAAAGCAAGCACACACGCGCGCGTCCATACACACGTACACGTACACATATAAGCATACACGCGCAAACATATACGTGCATATACATACGCATACGCGCATACACACATAAACACACATTCATGTAGATGCATACATACGCAAACACACATGGATCCCTACGCCACACACACACACACACAAACACACACACACACACACACACACACGCATACACACACCACAAACACATACACACACAAACACACACCAAGTTCTCATCCACGTCTATAGACTAGAGGGATGGATGACATTGCTCAAAGAGTCTATAAAAGAAATTTATGCGCGTTTATTCCATATGAATAATCTTGCCCGCTCTCTTCAACTTTATGCTTTGTATTGTAGCTGTCCAGTTATTTAATTTATGGATTGAGGAAAAAACACAAATCCTTATGACAGTTGAAATCCCGGTCGAGATTCGACAAAGAGTGAAGTCAGAAGCATAACCGGATGAGACACTTGCTCGGTTCACCTTTGAACGCACTGTTAAGGCTCGCAATAAATCTGTTAGCAATCCAACACCCAGCAAACCGAAAGCTACACGCCCCGACAATTTAAATTCGCCTCCAGGAGCAGTGAATATTTATTTTTTTAAACAATGGAAAGCTCTAATCTTAGCTTTAATGATGGATTTAAAATTAACATAAATTCTGTCCTGTATTTATTTCTTAAAAAAGGGAATAACGCATTTATCAATATTTTCCTTCAAGTATCTGTTCTATTCTATAAGAGAAAGTCACAAGATAACATTCACGAACTACCAAGAGCAGGCAACAACAGACCTAATGCACCAGGAAATTCTATTCTACGTGTACATTTCCAAACCCTTCTTTTATAACACTTCTCTCGAAATACATCGAAGATGGAGGCAGCGAGCTCCTCCGACACTTCAGTAAATATTTGCCAGTTGAACGGCATTCTATTCTCGAAGACTTCAATTTTATCAACACCGTCATGAGAAACACAAATTTCTCATCTCTCTACAAATGTTGCTCAAAACATTTTTCTCAGCGACAAATTTTAAGCGAATGATGCTCGAAATGCGCGCAGACACGCACATGAATTTTCAAGAAAAGCGTCCGAAATTCTTGTCCGATTTTAACGAAAAGAAAATCGGTTTATTCAGCGACGCTCTCACTATCTAGACCAGACCGGATCAACATTTCATGAAGTGTGGACGACTTCGGCATATTGTGGCCTACATGCGGGCAACGTACAATTAAATAGTCAAAGTGAGGAATGAAAAAGTATACCTATATGAATCATGTGCAACAAAAATATATTGATAGTGACAAGAAAAATGTATAAAAATGCAATTCACAGTCTATGGTAGCGTGTTGCTATTTTTAAAATATTTTCACACACTGGTTTAGTAACGTAATGTGTATCTCCATAAGTAAAGAGGGCAAACGTTTTTAAAATTCTTCGGGTTTCTACCTCGGCTTTGCCAGGCAAAGAGTTAAAGACCTTTTATCACTTCAAAGGTCTCCGCAAGAAAAAAGACACATGATGCCCGCGAGCTATATTTTGAGCGGGCCTGATCTGGGCTATGTAGCGGTGGCGTTACTTTAATGAATATGAATATGGAATACTGGTAGAATTATATTTTACAAGGAGGAAGTAAAATCTGGTCTGATACGTACACAAACGCGAGGGGAAGAGCAGTGGAGGAATATATAATAACGAGAGTTCTCCTCATAATGAATGGGGACTCCGACGTCCCCACGTTCGAAAGCAGTAGAGGGCGCAGCTGGATCGACCTCACACTATGCAACAGCACGCTAGCACAGAAAATATGGGGTTGGGCGTGTGGAGAGGAAGTTAGTTGCGCCGACCACAATACTATATCTTTCGAAATCGATTCATGGACAAATGGTAGCAAGACAAAACAATACACTGCGAAACGATATAAAACGGAAGCGGAGAAATGGGGAACCTTTACATATAACTTGGCAAGTAACTTGAAAGAGAAGTTTGACTGCCTGGAAGATACAAGTGATTGGTCTGTATGCGACAATGAAATAAGCCAGAAGATCAAACTCTACCCAGATACCGACCAGGTATTTCATAAATTTACTTCAGCAATAACAGCTGCCTGCGACACGACCTTCCAGGTAACTACATCTGGCAACCAATCCGCAGAGAAACGAAGCGTTCCCTGGTGGACTAAAGACCTCACGCTACTCCGCAAAAAAAAAACGCTCGCTTTGCGGCGCAGGTTTCAAAGGACGAAAAACGACGAAAATCTGAGGTTATAAAAAAGACAGAAGTACGTAGAATGTAACAGTATCTACCAGACAAAACTTCGTGAAGAGAAATTGCAGTCCTGGAAGGACTTTTGCTCAAATACCGAGAGCACAAACCCATGGAACGGGGTATACAGGTACGCGGCTGGGAAACTACGAAACAAGCTCATTCTAACAACTCTCAAAACAGACAACAATAACTACACAACAGGCATGCGGAGCACAATCAACCAGATGATAGAACACTTCGTTCCAGAAGACAGCGAGGACGGCGACGATGCACACCACAAACGTGTCAGGCATCAAGCTTCTGCTCCCCTGCATACTACCAATGACGAAGAATTTACGAGACAAGAAGTACAGACAGCACTGGAAATGTTCGACCCCCGTAAAGCACCGGGTGAAGACGCCCTGTCCAGTGAGATACTCCTGCACGTCTTCAGGAGTTTCCTAACCGTTTTCACGGAAATCTACAACGAATGTTTAAGAAGAGGACACTTCCCAAAGCAATAGAAAAGATCGGTGATTCTACCCATCGTTAAACCAGGGAAGGGAGGGCTTAACGAGGTGGGAAAGTACAGACCTGTTAGCCTAATAAACATAGGGGGGCAAATACTAGAAAAACTATTAATAGACCGAATAAACTACCATCTGCATTCTAAAAGTCTACTAAACGAAAACCAGTATGGATTCCTTCCGCAGAAGAGCACAGTAGACGCATCTATGTCAGCCAAAGATTTTGTGCATACTCACCTACTACGAAGAAACGTTGTGATAATGACTAGCCTGGACGTACAGGGGGCGTTCGACGCGGCTTGGTGGCCTGAGATACTGAACAAATTAAGAGACTTACAGTGCCCCGGAAATTTATATGATTTGACTAGGAGCTACTTCAGCGATAAGGTGGCGATTCTGAGCGCTAACACGTACAGGAAGGAAACGAAAGTTACAAAGGGCTGCCCCCAAGGTTCATGTTGTGGTCCGGGCTTTTGGAATCTTCTATACAACGCCCACTTAGACCTGGATTTCACCAGCCACACAAAAGCAATAGCCTTCGCTGATGACCTGGCAATACTCACCTACGGGGAAACGACATCAGAAGCTGAAGCATATGCCAACTCTGATCTTGCAAAAATAGAAAATTGGGCTAAACAGAACAAAATGCAATTCAACGAACTCAAATCCAAAACAATGCTAATAGCAAGGAAAAGGAAAAGGAACCGCGAAGACATCAACATATACCTCAACAATAGGAGATTATAACAGGTTAAGGAAATGAAATACCTAGGGATTTACTTCGAAAACAGGCTCAATTTTCACAAGCACATTGTACACACAACAGAGAAATCAAGGAAGGTGATATATATGTTAGGCAAAACAGCCAAATTAAACTGGTGTCTTGGACACAAATCACTCAAAACTATTTACGAAGGGGCCTTAGTTCCTCTTATGACTTATGGAGCTCCAGTATGGGAAAAAGCCGTCAAAAAACAAAGACTCCTGCGGAAGATGCAGAGCACCCAAAGACTGATAAACATCAAAATAGCAAAGGCTTATAGAACCATCTCATTTGAAGCGTCGTGCTTGATGGCAGGCGTCCAGCCCATAGGAATAGTAATTGAGGGGAAGACTAGTGTGTTTAAGAGAAAACACAGTACAGGAAAAGATGACTACGAATGGGACAAGCCTTTACCTGCTAAGGAGTGGCCTCATCCTGCTCGCCGAGCAGACATAATGGAAACAACAGACCTAATAACCTACCCTACAGAAATATTCACTGACGGAAGCAAAATCGGCCACAAGGTCGGGGCGGGAGTGGCCATATACACGGATAAAAGACTGATAAGGAAATACAAATACAGACTACAAAATCACTGCTCAAACAACCAAGCAGAACAGATTGCAATACTGAAGTCCCTGGAACAATTACCTTCTCTCGCAGACCAAACCATATACAGATAGTAAAGTGACATTTGATTCACTGAAAAATAATACTATACTCAGCTTTCTAATAGAAAAAAATCGAAATATGATACGAAATCTCACGAAGCAAAACTGGTCGATTCACTTTGGATGGGTGAAAGCACACACTGGAATTGAAGGCAACGAGGTGGCGGATACAATAGCCAAGGAAGCAGCCCAGGACGATGAGAACAGCAACATTGTTTACGACAGGATACCAACATCAACAATCGCTATTAGCGTCAAGGAAGAAGGGCTCAAAAAATGGCAAGCGCAATGGAAAAGGGCAGAGTAAGGAGCGTTATGCAGATCTTTTTTTCCAACGGTAGAGCAGAGGCTAAAAATACGGATTCCAATGACACCGGATTTCACTGCTATTGTCAGCGGCCACGGGAAGACAGAAACCTATTTGTACAGATTCAATTTAACAGACAACCCGATCTGCCTCTGCAATGAGGGATGAACAGTCAGTGGAACATCTAATCCATGTATGCAGAATACTGGAACCCCAGAGAAGTTCCATGATAAAACAAATAAGGAACAGAGGAGGGATTTGGCCCCCCTCAAACATCGAACTGCTAGACAAATATTTAAATGCCTTTTCAAAATTTGTTAAATCTATAGATTTCAGCAAACTGTAATAGACTAAACAATGAATTACGTGTATATATTGCACATAGTATATTATATTTGGGCAGTAGACAGATTACCATCCATATCAAAACAAAAGGAAAACAGTCACTATGTAGTAAGGTACAAACTAGAACATGTAGTATAACTCTGTAATGGAGCATGTTTTAAAAAAAAGGAGGAAACCTATGCGATCACAGATAAACCTGACCCCACTACTACGTTTTGCACTAAAAACCCCACATCGACGTCCTGGAGTGAGGAGCCGGCGACTGACCTCATGATCTTTGAAATGTGTCAACAAGTTTAAGTGAAACTCCCCATAAACAAATTACATGCATATCCGTTCATCGATAATGGGCTTATTTCCAGCATACAGATGGACAGCCGGTTGAAGCGACTAACATACGTAAATCGTGTCTTTGTGTCTCGAACATAATAATGAATTTCATTTACAAATGAAAAGAAAATATTGAAAAGGGACGTGTCACGTAGAGTGTGATGTAGCGGTAGTTTAGTTGTCCGCTAACGTTGTATTGTTCTGTTATTCAAGTGAATCCTGCTAATTTCCTGTCCTTTCTTTTGCTACCTCCATTATCTCGAAGTAAGTTTTGAAAAGAGTACTTAGCTTGAATTGAAACTGCATTGTGCTTCCCTAATTACTTGATTATCTGATGCGTAACACGTACCTTATTCAAGGCATGTTCTGTCAGGTTTTCTATTTTATAGCTATGCACTGATCCTGCCATTTGAATTTCAGGAGTTGAAGTCTTCTAAAAAATGCTTACACAGTTCCGTGAACTAACCGACTATTTAACTTATGAAAGAGGTCTTCCACAGTCGGTAAGGCTGTCAACAGAAACCGCCGTTTTCTTTTGGTAATCTAATTTCATTATCACGTTAACAAAAACAAGCCATAGAAACCTATCCATATTACTCTAACACGTACATATTTTCATATCCTGGCTGTATAGCGTCCGTATTAATATTATTCCACCTTTACTCCTTTCTCATCTCTTCACATGACATTTCCCACCTAACATTTCGCAGTTCTTGTCCTTATCACATATGCAGTCGTCTTATGCCGCTTGATTTTATTTTAGAGGTTTCGTTACTTACGTTATTTTTTAACACCGAAAACGTAAATGTAAAACAATTTCTCCAATATTGTGGCTGTTACTTTTCAGATTATTTTTTTTTTTACATAAGAACATGAAGTATGACAAAACAAGTATTGGCTGGAGGGGACAATGTATGATAAATACATTAGCATAGAAGTTAAGCTGCAAATTTTCGGGCAATTTTAATAATGAAAATTTTAATTTACATCAGTCATAACATTTCAATATGTCGCCATCTATCGTGTCCTGCTTTTTATTTGTGAGTTCCTGGGATAACATCTCGGCCCAGGTGCCGGGTACCTTGATTGCAATTCTTATGGTTCTGATCAGGCCACCAAGGAAAATTCCAAGGCATAAATTAAAATAAAGCCACTAACGCTTGTTTTCAAACACTTTTCAATTCATTATTCAATAACCGTTGCAGAATTCGACGCAATATACTTTGAGAAACTGACAACATCCTTAAATTATCACGTATTTTTTTCTTTATATATATTTGAACGGATATCAGTCGAAATTAACTTTAGTTAAATATGTAATTTATAAAAGATCTTCATGCAAACAGATTGCAATGTAAATGTCTGTACGTATTTAGTAATGTCTTTCATTTAACAGCACTTGATATGACGTCATATCACCAATGAAGCCTGGGAGACTCTACATGCACAAATACACTATTCAACACGTGATTCATGTACACTCAAGAACCTTGCTAAGGAGAAAATTGAGATTCTGTCCAAAAGCAGCCAGTGTTTCTTTTAAGATGCTTTGTACAGAAGCGATGATTTCTGTCTTCAATACTTCCACCACGAGAAAGTATCATTAACTAACCCTGAATTGTCAACTGATGTTCTATCACATCAAGTTTACTAATTCCAGGGCAGTTACCTCGTCCTGTTCTTTCTGCTCCGTTATATCAGAATTAATTGAGTTTTACATAATGTATATTCAAACAATCATAAATATTAATGCAGAAAAACACTCACCAGACAAACTAGTATTGATGCTACAGTGATATACACCATCGTTAAAAATGTCCGTTTGTTGTTGCTAGATACACTGTGTAAGTTCACTTCAGGGATGGATTAATCAATAACATAAAGAGCTTCTTCACTTCTCGACACAGGAACTGCTGTTCATCTGCACGCTTTATGGAGAAGGCTTACTATGAAACTGCAACGGAGGTGCTCCATGTGCTTCAAGCCAGTGGTAACAATGAGGGAGTTCTGCGGCCGAAGAAGAGCCGGTGCTGACTGAGTCACCACTACGCATCGACAAGTGCTCGGGGACGGAGGCGCCCGATCGAGGGGACTTACGACCCCACAGCCTCTCAAGCTTCCTCATTGGTGCGTTTTACGTATTGAAGCCAAGCGTACAGCGCTCAGCGTCCGGCCTTTGTCCTTGTATCACCCCATATACTTTCCTCACGTTTAAGGCATACCGGAAAAATGACAAGTTTCATTATGTTTTATCTGCCTAGAAGAAGGCTGTATGTACGCGAAGACAATGATGATGAACGAACACAGGATATAAAGAATTGTTTGTCTGTATTATACAATACACAGCATCAGTAGCTTGGGAAGTAACAACGAAAGAATAATAATGGAATGTGTAAAAAAAGTAAATTGGTCTCTTCCATTCATTATCTCTATTAGGAGTGTGAAATAATTTTCAGTACACCTTCCTCTGCAACTTATTGCTAAGAGGAAAACTCATTGCACTTAATTCAATTAATGCACTTATTTATTTTCCCAAATCGAAACTCAGAAAACACAGATTTTTTGGACACGATCATATTCAACGTTTTACACGATATAACTTTCAGCCGGAATCGGCCACTGAAATCGGCTGATGACAGGTGCATTAGAATTTTTAAAATTGAAATAAAATATCTCAGAACTTCTTAGGCGAAATTGAAGAAAAACATGAAGATCGTGATTTAGCTTAAGCGAATCAGTTACGCCGAATGTAGTTTTGTTTATGTGCATACAAATGCAGATACCATCAGTGTTACAGTTATACAGTAATTTTTATAATATAATTTTTAAAATCAAACATAAATTATATATAAATTCAAGGTCAGTTCTCTTCTCACCCCTACCTTCCACCCGCTCGCCGCAATGAAAAACCCTCGTGAACTCGTAAGGACACGGTCGCGAACTAATTCGAAATAGTGTCTCGTTTTTTGCCAACGGGAACTGAGCAAAGCCAAAAACGCTAAAAACCACGAAAAACTCAATGTAAGAGACGTTTCGGCAGCAATTCGGAACGGACTTTTCCGAATAAATATCAAAAAAGGCCTTACTGCTTAAACCGACCTGTACCTGTAAAGAAAATTCCAGAGTGCAAAGGTCTTGTTGCTGAAGAATTACCACAATGGTTAGTATAATTATAGCACTTCCTGTACCACAAAGAGCACCGCCTCTTGCCCGGAAAGGATAGGAATATTTACGTATTACACATATTTTTCACGTTCAGAGATTATTTACATAAATAACAGTGACCGATGGGTTTGTGTAACGGTATATAGGCCTACATTTTTTTCTGTGAAGTGGGAATAACCGAGGAATAAGAATTTGATTGTCGGAGAGGAAAAAGAAATTTTCTCTTCTCTGAAGCACCCAGAATTGTACCGGGAGCCCAGCCGGAATCCTATCCAGTAAGCACCGGACTGTCTTTCTCCGAAAGTTAAGCGACCATGGCTTGGGTTTGACCACTCACCTTAGACTAGCGTGTTTGTGGACATAAAACTTCATACTCCCACATGCGGTGGGGTTTAATTAGAGAAAAAACATTTTAGTGGACATTTATAATTTCTACTGTAGAATCCAAATAAAAACTGTATGGAATTTCAAAAATCCGAGATGAATGAAGAATCTTGTCTTGTATTTAATGGAGAATATCTCAAATATGAAGTTTCTTTTGAAGTGAACTTTTAGATCGTGATCTTCGGGTTTATGATATAATTTAATCTGGTAATTGTTATGAAGGTTTCGCAGAAACCTACTGCCTCGTAAAGATGATGCACGGAGGCAATAATTTCCAACAAAACTTTAACCACATATGTGATTGCATCACAGATGACCACAATTCACAAGAAGAAACATTTTTTAATGATTATAGTGCATAACTAGTGTGGTTCGATGAGAATAATTCTAGGTTACAGGGTGGACGACTATTCAATATAGATTAGAGCTAGGGATTTCTTCTTCTGCAAAATGACCCGATAGGCCCTGTGGTCCACGGATTCTCCTTTGCATTTGGTTATTGCGTGGTCTTTCTCCGAGGTTAAGGCGACGGCAGCCTACACCTGACCACACGCATGCATTTAATAGTGAGTTCAGGAAAGCGTGGAGCATATTTCCGTTCCCCATAGGTCTTCATGGATTGGCTGTTAATTAACATTGTATATTTTTTAATGTTTCAAGTCCGTTTCATATCCATTCAGTATCAAATACATCTACTATGATATTATGCTTCGTAAGTATGAGATGACAGCTGAATTGCATAGTACTCTCAGCACTAACTAAATATAATTAATGTGTAAATTTTGAAGGTATATGCATATATTGGAAATTATGTACCTGACTTCGGGAGATAAAGTTGGAAGCTCAAAAAGGGCCTACTCTAAAGGAGCAGAATTATTACCTACTATATAGTATGTGCGGCAGACCTAAGCTTATCTAACAGACTACACGGCATTCCATCCTAAGAGACAGTAATCTTTATAATCGCGGCGGAGAGAACCTCAAACCTCTCATAAGAAAAGACCCTGATCGCCATTTATTTTGATTGATGTTCTGGGAAGTATAACTCAATACTGTTCAAATTTTATTTCAGTGCTTCATGTTGTGTCTTCGTGATTATGACATCGCGTAGTCTGTTTGCGGAAGTTTCGTAGGAACACAATACCTCCAGCGAAAAGTCATTACCTTATTGCTGGCAATCCTGTTTTGTGTTCAGAAGTTCCCGGTTTCAGATCTAGGAGTGAAAGCCAGTTATCATTAATGAGGGTTTTCATGACTTTTTCTGTTTCACCGAATTGTGGGTCAAAGGTACAGCAATCCATGTGCAGGCCTCGACAGGCCCTGAGGGTTCCAGAAGTTTGAGGCTCCCATATTTCAAAACAATCGGCACATGAAAGTGATAAGGTTGCCAGACCTAGGCACCGGCCACGTTTAGCACCAAGAAAATATTCGTGGTACTCGTTTCTGTTAAAGACTGGGTCGAGTCCAGGCCAAAATGCGGCCGGAAGGATTATATCAATGGCATCATTGGGGCTCGAACCTGCGACCTTGTGACGCAACGTCTTAACTAACTGCTCCACCGTGCACTCCACGAATTGTGGGTTAGTTCCTTAGATTATGTCACAATCTTTTGCTTACATATTCTTTCCGGGTCATTATTAGTGACTGTCCTATTGTGCCACACATTCTGAGTGACTGAAACCTGAAAAATAAAGCAAACAATCTAACGTGCTGCATGTGTCTGTGGCTGGTGTTTGCCAAAACAGTATAAGCAAGACTAAACATCAGAGAGGCCCTAGGCCTTGATACGGTGCCTGCCAGCTTGAATTTCTCCCCGTTATAGTCCTGCGTGTCTGTACAAATAATACACATATTACTTTCTATGGACAAACTGAGACACATAAAACGCTTAGAAGTAAGCGAATATTGAAAAATGAATGCTGACTTATAAAATGTCAGTGTTGATATACAGCTTTAATGAAACCCTCACATATATGTAATGGCACCTTTTATTCCTGTTATGGGAAAGAACTACTGGAAGAATTAATGGTTTATAGGTAAAAATGGAAAAGTTGTACATGTGCTTCATTAAGCATTACGCCGTGAAGACGTGTAGGAAGAGGAAATATAGCTCACGCATTCTTAACCTCAGCACTAGATGAAAGGGACTGTTAGCGCCCGCAGACAGGTCAGTCTGTGTGACAGCTGTGGTGGACAAGGTGGCAACAGTACAGGCTTCTTCAGAGTATATTGGTTTTCCCCTCTTAGTAACTTTCCACCAGTGTTCTAAAGTCACTCACTAGTCTATAACCGAAGCTATGCAATCTTAAAAACTAACAGCTTATTTAAACACCACACTTAACACACTTGTTATGCAGCAGGCCGTGTGAGCCCAGGGGCGGTCTGGACGCTGCGGAGAAAAGAAACCTCTCTGCTTTTGTAGGAAATCAGAACCCAGACCTCTGAACTCTAAACTACAACCTAGTTGCTGTACTGACAGGGGTCTTCAGGATCCTCTTAATAGTAGGCTATTTCCTTTACATGTCTGAAAATGTGTAACACACCACCAAACGTAGAACTTAATATAACTGGGAACCCCCGCGCGGGGGGGGGGGGGAGAAATAAAAGAGGGGGAAAAAATCTACAACTTATAACAATATAAATTAATTTTAAACATTTCTTTCAAGAAGCACAAAGTGAAGCACGTAAGGCAACAGAAGCATAAGATATGAAGAAGAAACTGGCCTGATTAGTTCTACTCGCAACTCGTTATCTGTTGACTAAATTGGCCGAAAATCTTTTTTGAAGAACACGAGTATTAAAATAGACCTGTGTCATCACCACTTCTGTGTTGGGTATACGAAAATTAAAATGTGGTATAGATGAAGTAACTAACAACAGTTACTTACAGCAGACAAGCTGTGGCCATACAGTTAGGGATGGGCGTAAAGTTACGAAGTGTCACCGTAAAATAGTCCAAGTTACGAAACTTTGCAAAGGCCGCCAATATGACTTTGCAGTGCCTCGTTTATTAACTCCACAGATGCCTGATTCTCATTTATCAAATGTCACATTTACTGAACGTTATATATGAAGACATTTATTGTGAGTCTGACAGCATCAGAGCAGCTGGAATATAGTCTCGTACAGTTTTTCGCAAAACTCAATACCCACACTCTACCAGAAGACAAACTTCATTCTCATTTTCGTAAGAAACTCAAATAAGCCCTCCGAAGGGAGGATAGTTTAGGTGCCCACACAGAATTTTTCACTGGGGAAAGAATGGGTGACACTGAGGCAATATGCAAGTTATGTTTGATTTTAAAAAAAGGATGTTATCAAAGTTATGTAAATATGAATGCTTGCTAACATTTTTTGTAGAACCTAACTACATGATCCATGACTCCCTCACATAATTTAAACATGAAGGTCTAAACTTCATCAGAGACTCTCTAAGTTTCTTTGTTTTTCAAAATTCTAATTTACTAGTCGTTACCCGATTTCAGTAGCAGAAAGATAAATTTAGCAACACTTTTAATACCATCGTGTATACACAGTCCCTGTGTGTGTGTGTGTTTTTTAATTTCTATTCGTCGAGGGTTCCAATTCGAAAGCAGGTCTTTTGGTTCGCACTTGGAATAGACTATATAACAGGTACAAATTCGAATCTTCTTATTCTCGGAGGATGAAGGAGTCATTTTCATCAGCAACATCAGAACTTAAGCACCAGAACACATAGAGTAACATTCCAGAATATAAAACCAATCATAAGAATACAAGAAATGCATTTAATCATTTTCTCCAGCCTTCATGAGGCCTAGCACTTGCTCGAGTGGCTAATCACAGATTATCTATGAAATACAGTCCAGTTGAAAACGCGTACCTCATATATGTTGTAAATAAAGATCCTTTAATACTGACTTTCATTTTCTTCTTGCACATCACGCTCAATACAGTCAATATCCTGCTCAATTAAACGAACCTTCTACGGACGCTTCCAATGCATTCACGGTCTTGGCTAGAACTTTACCGGGGGGAGGGGGGGGGGAAGACTGAGGCGGCACGTAACAGATTCAAAATTTTGGTTCCTGAACCCCGAAAAAAAGAAAGAAAGGAAAACCGGGTGTTATTATGACCTCGTAGTGACCGGAAATGAACAACGAATCCATATGCGTAGAGAAGAAAAGCATAATTAAATCAGCAGAGAGCAATCCTTTCTGAAAAAGTAATAGCCACAACATTCTTCACACATTTTGTGGAAAGCGAAATTTTTTACAGTATTTAAACGACTCTGTCAATGAAACCTGTCCTGAGCCAGATTAATCCAGTCTACGCCCTCAAAATCTGTTTCCTCATCACCCGCTTAGAGCTTGTAATTGCAAATAAGCGTATATTTCCCAAGCGTCTCCCCTGTTCAGATTTACCAAATAAAATTCTCATACATTACACATTTATATTTACCATACTTAAAATTTTCGCACCAATACCATCCTACTGAATTTTACAACAATAACGTAAGCGTAAGCAGCACATTTCCTTGGGGTGTGTATCTAAGAAATTTTATTTTTAATTTTTGAAGAGGCCAAGTTTTATTGAGTACTCAATCATAAATGATATTTTTTATTCATCAAGCAAACTAAAGGAACTAAAAATTAACTAAAACTTTTTAAAATGAGCAATTAAACTCTCCTTAAAATACAAACGTGAAAAAAAGGTATGAAATTCCAGACTGTGAGACATTTGGATAATCCTGGGCACACAGGCATACTCTCTACGCACGCCTAGGAATCGTAGTTGTATCCCATAAAGAGTAATTATTACGAAAACTTTTACTGTGCAGAAAATTGTCTGTAGCTTGCGATATGGTGTAGACCGAAAGATACCAGCATTTCACAGGACCTGTTGATTCTGTGTTCAACCAACTGAGTTCTTTGTCACCAATGTGAGATTTTCAATACATACGTTTACATTATACAGGTCTGTCCATCCTTGTGTTGCTTTCTCCGATGTGATGACCATGTAGAATTCATGTAGAAAAACAATGTGTACAGAATTTCACATGGAATAGCTGACGGAATAAGACCAATACAGAGACTGAATCTTGAAGCTCTCGTAGTGACAGAATTCCATGAAACCGTCTCAGGCAGACAGCCGCTTCAAGATCTTGACGCGGCTGTCTGCCTGAGAACATTTCATTGAGAGAGACTTAGATTTAGATAGGAGGACAGTATTAAAATTGGATCTTAAAGAAGTAGAATACAAGAATGTTTACTGGAAACCAAAAAATTGAGAATATAATTAAATCGTGGTATTTTGCAACCTTCGGATTCCATGACAGCTCGGAAAGGTTTTGACGAAATAAGCAAATATCGGTGTATAAAGAGGGATTATGTTCTAGGGATTGAATATAAACTTTATACTTACGAAAGTATGTACGTATTATACGTAAGTATATACGTTTAGAAATGTTCTGACAGCAACAACAATAGGCAGTTTGCTTAAAAAAGATAAAATAATTGCAATTCTTTTGTTGGTTGATGTACATATTGCACCAAGAACACTGGTTCTGATGTCACAACACAAATAGGGCAGAGAGTATTGTATGTGTGTTAAAAGACAAATATGTGATTCCGTGCAGTAAAGCTCTTGAAATTTTTCGAAACTGGAGTCGGAGTTTTATTACTGATGTTGTACATGTGTGATTTCTGCCTTCATTTCTTCAACCCCGTAGGAGTTACCACTAACCTAAAATGAAATAATGTTCCGTGATCTGTGATACTGAATTTATTCATTAATTTTAATAAAACCACCACAAATTTTTTATAAATTAAATGGATGAACATTCAACACCTGAAGAATTTTATCATAAATATTATATATCTTCGACAGATGCTATTGGATCCTATGAAACCGTCATCATTGCTGTCATATGATAATTACAATGGACCGGACGAAGACAAAAAACCTGGACCAAGGTAGGATTAATTGCATAATTTTTATCTAATTATTCTTTTGATTCTTATTAACAGTAGAAATGATAAGATTGGTATGGAATTCATCGTTAATGTTGTGCGACGAGACGTGGTATTTCCAGAGGATTGCAAATTATTTGTCGAAAATAAACTGTATTTGTGATAATAGTTTTTTTTTGTGCGTGTGTATTTGTATAATCGGGTTCAAAGCCACATGGTGGGAGGTGCAAACTCCCTTTTGTGAAGATCGAAATCTTTTTTTAAGTCAAGGATCTTTAATCGGAATATATTAACAAAACGACAGTCAACCGAAAATGAGAATTTGATTCTGGAGAGACACCACTGGTCAGTAAATTAAAATAAGTAAGTAAATGATTAAGTAATGAAAAAATAAAGGTTTTAGAATCACGAAATATGTTTCCCCTGTTTCGAATTTTCCTTTATGCACAAAAGAGTAATAGCCTCTTCAGATTGAGGAAACCTGAGATTATAACGGCGAAACTTCCAAGTAAGAGATTTTCAAACAACCTATTGTCTTACCACACGCATCTGCAAAGCTAACCCGTTACAACTGACATTTTTTTACTCCTTCTAGGGATGAGATGTGATACTAATCTCTATTCTTCGCGTGTAAATAATTTCTTCCTAAACCTGATCTAACGCCTTGTGAGAAAGGCAGCAAAAACCCGCAAGTTTAGAGATCCCACGGCACAATAAATATAACATTGTTCAGCACTCAGGTCACTATTCTTTAAGGAGTTGCACATAGACATTAAAACGGGCCGTGTCCTACGTTCAGACTACAATGTAAAATGTGTCCATATATAATTAAATTCTTAAGCTTAAATGAGTACTATGTTTGCACAAGGCAGTATTTCAGTTCAGTTTAACCATGTTTATCGAATGGAATTGTCGGTTTACTGAAGGCCTTGATAAATGAAGCTTAACATATGTAACTGCGGAACAGACTGCATCTAGATCTTGATATGCTTATGAAGTACAGAATGCGAAAACCCATGGGCGTGAAAGTATCTTTCCCTTTTATATCCTGTTCAGAATGTTACAGTTAAATGCTGTGAAGCTGACGAATCCAACTTGAAGAACATTTGAAAGGAATTGTAAAAAGCGACTGTAATCTTCGTCACGTACCTCCTTCTGTCTGCATAAAAAATGTCAGCACCAACTGAAAGAATTATCGTGAGATGTGACATTCGGATTTTTTTTACAGAACTGTGGACCAAATTAAATTTTTTAGGCTCTTATGAAAATAAAAAAGCCACATGCACATCTACCTAAATTTATGAAAATTTCTCTCTGAATTCACCTAGCTTTAAGAAAACTAGAAAAAAGCTGCGATAAAAACTGAAAAACAAACTTCACGTCAAGCAAGTTTTAAGGAAAATCGTATCTTTTACAAAATAATCACAAGAAATACGGTAGACTCAGACAGGCTAGAGAAATGGTTGACCATATGAATATAGATGGCCTATCGTGCCTCATAGATTCGATTTGCATGCTTGGTAACTGAGAAAAAATATACAAACGTGCTTTTGATCTGTGGTCAGACGTAGGAAAACCAAAAGATTGCCCTACGAATTAACAGCCATTTGGATACCTTTAGTCGTAGTTAACATGTATAGTAAGCCATGAAGACCCAGCAGTCTTTATTTCAATGCACTGTTTCCATTATGTGACTTCTGGTACAATATGCAATAGTAAAGGTGAGAAGAGAGTGTGAATTAGTTGGAACGCTATTTCTTTTCAAAAGAGATAAGCATACGTAAAACTACTAGAACTGGGGCAGTAAAAATAAGTGTACAAATGAAGATGCAAGGAAAACAACGTTCAACAATGCCAGATTATTCGTACATTTTCCAACTCGCTGTTTCTTTAAGAACCCTGGAGTTTTTTTTATGTTATCCGACATATTTCAAGTCGAAAATAAATTAGCAGAGTGCCAGGTGGCAGAGTATGAGTCTCATTTTGTGTCACATTTCAGTGTACCTGCAGAACAGTTCGTAAGTCGTTTAGATTTAGAAAGCCGCATCATGAGAATAAAAAATTATGATGAAGTGTAATTCGGTGGCTACGTATTAGGCTTAAACTTGCATATAATAAAGATGTTCGTTTTTCATATTATAAAGTGCCTGGACCGCCTCTGAGGCCTACAAGTTGGCAAGAACTCTCACGCGACCAAAGGCGTGAAGATGACAACTAGCCTCCATGTCGAAATTAAAATGTATGGAGCTACACCGCCACTACCTGTACGTGTTCATGGCGTGGTTTTTAGAGTAGTATAGGGACACCTTTACCTGTACCTTCAGTACGAAACCACGAAATCAGTATGATTAGCCCAGCCATTGTTCAACAGCCCAAAGAAGCACTTACAACTCGTGGAATTCCTGTTGCCTACCAGTTTGCTCTTCCAGTTGCAAATCGGTATGATGCTCTATCAAATCGACAAGAATCGCGGGAACCTAGTGGCTCAATATTCCCCACTAAATCTGAGCAATCATCAAAATTAGTGCCGGGTTATACCCACGAGTACGTCAAAGGTCTTCGTAGGAAGAAAATACCAGCAGTGAATCA
>Ga0209737_10001408_pt1 | contig 17347 bp, 14 predicted proteins | sample TergutCu122P3_FD_187284 | JGI IMG/M metagenome (GOLD analysis project Ga0209737, IMG submission 187284) | Cubitermes ugandensis P3 segment gut microbial communities from Kakamega Forest, Kenya - Cu122 P3 (SPAdes) (version 2) | ecosystem: Host-associated > Arthropoda: Insects > Digestive system...
GCGTTATGTGTTCGAATAGATAATTGTGGCTCTATGGCGATTGGGCGAGGACAAAGGTCTTGATGTGTGCGATCTGCTGTCTCTATTTTTGATATTGCGTCCATTTCTGGTCCATTGTTATTCGCCTAATACTATGCTAGGTGTTTAATTGGTTCGTGTGTTTCACTACCCGATATATGCTCGTTGATATTGCGCTTGATTCTATCATAAGCAATTGTATGGATACAAGAGGCCGCTGGCTTAAAGTGGTAGGTGTTGTTTTCCCCGTAGTTTTTCTTACCTAAGCTCAATAGATGATCCCGTGTTTTTCTTGGTAATGTTGATGTGCATGGAAAAAGCGTCCTTCAATTCTCCGATGTGCGTAATGACCAGAATTTTTTGAAAGTCACTTTGAATGGAGTTAATAGCTTCTTTTAATTTTTCAATTCCATCGGCATCTTGAGTCCCGAAACCTTCATCAATTATCAGCGTTGGAAGAGGGGCGCCGGCTCGACGCGCTAAAAGCTTTGACAGTGCAATGCGTATTGCGAAATCAATTCGAAAACCTTCTCCCCCACTAAACATTTCGTAATGACGCGTACCTAATTCGTCAGCGATAAGAATATCAAGGGTTTCAGAGATGGCTCCTTTTTTTGTGGAACGCTGTGTCTCGAAACTTAGTGCCATCCTTCCGTCAGTCATGCGCCCCAAAAGAAGATTCGCCTCCGCTTCAATTTCGGGCAGTGCCGTTTCGATTAGCATTGCCTGAATGCCTTTCTTTCCAAAGATTTTCGTGAGAGTCTTATAATAAACATCATTACTGGATGCTATCGCCAGATTATGTCTTTTCTCCGAAAGTTGTTTATTCTTTTTCTCAAGTTCTTGCAGTTCGCTTTTTAGAACAGCAATGCCTTCATTGCATTCTTTTTGCTTTTTCAGTAGTTGCTCGTATTCATGATTGAGCTCGCTTTTTCGGCTTTTTATTCCCTCAAGCTTTTGAAGCTCAAGAGTAATTCTTTCTTCTTCAGCGTTGTCTGCCTCTTGACGAGCTTTTATGGTATCAATTGTTTTTCTGCAATTGGCAAGGATTTCTATTTCGCGTTCAAGAGAAAGATCCGCTCCATTGAGGGTGGCTCTTTTGGTCTCATATTGTTCAAGTGATGCTATTTCAACTTCCAGTTGGCGATGGCTCTTTTCACTGTAGCCGAGGGCGGTAATTTCATTATCAATATTTGCCAAGTCGATTTGCTCACTGTGGCAGTATTCTTTTGCATCAATTGTCTGTTGAATTCCCTTAACAACTCCCTCTTGGCTTGAGCGCTTTTCGGCAGCTTCTTGAGCAGTCCTAAGGAAATCAAGGAGTTGTTGTCCGCGTAAAGACTCGTTTGTAATGCTTTTCTCCAATGCCTTACGTTTTGCTTCAAGGTCAGCCTTATTTTTTTGCAGGATGGCTTCCTTCTGAGTTATTCTTGCGCTGGTTAGCGACAAAGCGTCTTCTAATTCCTTCTTCTCGCCCTCCAGTTTTTTTTGTACTTGTGCTAGTTTTGGGGCATCAATATCAGACTCGCAAAGAGGACAGAGAGCTTTCCCTTCTTCTATTGAAAGGATCTTGAGTTTATCACTAATCTCGCTGATTCTTTGCTTATGATGGCGACAATCTGATTTATCGCCATCTATCGCTTGCTGTTCTGTTTGCACGTGCTCTATGGCTTTGAGTACTCCTTCTTTTTCCTCGCATAGTCGCTGGTGTTGCTCAAGTGAGATTCTATACTCCTTCTCCAGAGAGTCAATTTGCATTGCCTTATCGTTGATGATTGTCAGTTCTTTAATTGCTGATTCGTATTGGTTGTGCAATTCATTCGATCGGGAGCTTATCGCTTCGATAAGTGGGAGTCTCTTGTTGTTCAGCTCAATAAGCTGCCTGGCTTGGGCACTCATGGTGATGTGTTCCTGTCTTTTTTGAATCAGTTGCGAATAATGCGCTTCAATTTCTTGGCGCTGACTGAGTAGCTGTCTGTATTCCTCGATGGACTCCAGAGCTTTTTCCTCGCCCTTTTTTGCCCGAGAAAGGTCATCTTCATGCCGTTGCCTGGAGTTTCGCAAGGCATTGAATTTTTCTTGATAGCCACTCAAGGCTCTGATTTGAAGCTCTAAATCATCAATGTGCTGTTTTACTTGGATGATTATTTTTTCTGTTTTTCCAAGTTCTTCTGTTTCTCTTGCCAAGTCATCTGTTTTACTTGGTTTTTCAGCGAGAGCCTTTTCTAAGTGGCTAACAGAATCATCAAGTGCTGCTATTTGTTTTAGGCAATCCTTACTCTTTTCTTTAGAGGTCTCTTCATAGTTATCATAGGCTTCCAGCCCCAGTATCCGAGCCAAAACATCCTTCCTTTTAGCGGGGTCTTGTCTGGTGAATTCATCTGCGTGTCCTTGGCGTAAATAGGCACTATTAGAGAAGGTTTCATAATCCATGCGTAGGATTCTTTCTATTTCTTTTTCTGTTGAACGAATTCGTTCTTTACTTATGGGTAGAAAAGTGTTATCCCCAGAAATATAGAGATCCATGCTACTTTTTCCGCTTTTTGAGACTCGAGAGGCTCTTTCCCGTCGGCGGACAACGCGATAGAGGTGTTCTCCGGCGCTAAAATGGAATTCCACTTCTGTTTCCGAGGCGCTTTGATGGATTAGGTCATCGTCACTTTTTGCGCGTGATTTGCCCCAAAGGGCCCAGGTGATGGCGTCAATGACTGATGATTTGCCCGCGCCGTTGTCTCCGGAAATGCAGGCTATATGTATAGGGGTAAAATCCAGTATTTGCGCATCGCCCACAAATGGCATGAAGTTACGCATTCTCAAACTAACTGGAATCATTTCTTTTCCCTTGCTTCTTTATGGCAATTGCTTGCTTTTCACGAATGATAGGCGTTGGCAAAACAGTTGCAGTTTTTCCCACAGCTATTCAAGGTAGTCTTTGAGTTTGCGGCTTCTGGTGGGATGCCGCAGTTTACGCAGAGCTTTCGCTTCTATTTGTCTGATACGTTCGCGAGTGACATTGAATTCTTTCCCCACTTCTTCCAATGTTCTGCTTCGTCCGTCCTCTAGCCCAAATCGTAATTGAAGCACGCGACGCTCACGAGGGGAAAGACTGGAGAGAACGCTTTCTATTTGTTCTTTTAGCAGTTGTCTCGAAGCCGCGTCAGGAGGCGCAAGAGCGTTTTGGTCTTCGATAAAATCGCCAAGATGGCTGTCTTCCTCTTCGCCAATCGGTGATTCAAGGGAAATTGGAAGCTGGGAAACCTTGATGATTTCCCGAACTCTATCCGGCGTCATGTCCATTAAGTCGCCTATTTCCTTTGGCGTCGGTTCACGCCCATGCTCCTGCGATAATTGTCGGCTGATGGACAGTAGTTTGTTAATGGTTTCTACCATGTGCACCGGAATACGGATGGTTCGCGCTTGGTCGGCGATGGCTCGTGTTATTGCCTGGCGAATCCACCATGTGGCATATGTTGAGAACTTGAAACCGCGATGGTAATCAAATTTTTCGACCGCACGTATTAAACCGATATTTCCTTCTTGTAACAGATCCAAAAGAGGCATGCCTCTGCCGATGTGCTTTTTGGCTACGCTAACAACAAGCCTCAGGTTAGCTTCAGTAAGGTGTTTTTGAGCTCTGTCAGATTCAGCGCATGTTTTTTCTATGTAGTAGGCGAACTTTTTCTCGTGAACCTGAATGGCCTTAAGAAAGGCAGGACTGTCAGCAATGGAATCTATATCGTCAAGCTGGCAATTTATATCGATTTGGTCTGTTACTTCTCGAGGCAAAAGACTTGAGTTCAGAGACAAAGCAATCAGCAGTTGCTCTATTTCGGATACGGATTTTCCCAGCGCTTGTGCCAAGGATGCTGTCATAATCTGGTTAATCTCATTGTCTATCGCTTGGCGAATCTCTTGTGCGTAAACAGCCTCTTTAAACACGCTTGTTTGGCTTATATTTAGTTCTTTTTGCAATGCGTGAATAAGAGGTGCGGCTTTACCGATTTCTTTGAGCATGGTTTGCATAATTTCCGCAGCAGTAGGGGTACTTCCCGTCTTTTGGCGCAAACTCTCTTTTATTTCGCTAAAACGCAATCCCCTTTCCATTTTTTGTGCAAGGTTTTTTTCCTCTTCTGCTGTCAAGAGGGGAACGCGCCCAATTTCATGCAAATACATGCGGACAGGGTCATCCACTACGCATGGTTCATCAAACTGATCAAAGGCAACGCTAATATCCGGTGCCTGAACTTCGGGATCTTCCAAAGCTTCTTTTGTCGGCAATTCCTCATCAAGTTCTTCTTTTAAAGGCTCATCTAAAGGATCGTCGTCTATTTCTTCTCCTTCTGTTTCCTCTTTTTCTTCAAGCACTTCGCTTTTGAGAAATTTTTCCTCTTCTTTATCTGGTGTTATCACTTTTGTCGCCTCTTTTGCATGTCTAGTTGTTTTTTTTGGGCAAATACTGCCCTTAGTTGGGTGCTTTCGTCCATCGCCAGAGAGTCCCCACGGTTTTGCGCTAAGCGCTTGAGGTATTCTTCTTTCATGCGTAGGATGGTTTCTGCAAGTTTATATTCAAGTTTTCCGCCAATAATGGTTCGCTGAGTTAATCTGTCATGGTATTCCCATAATACAGGGTCCAGTAGGTCTTTAATATGGGAGTTTTTTCTCGTATTAAGTATAGCATGATATATCTCGCGATTCTCTGAGTTATTAAAGAAGTCCGGCAGTAACTCGGAGCAGTGCGCTAAAAGGCTGTTATTCTGAAGCAACAGTGCCAAGCAGTATTCTTCATGGGAGCTGGACAGAACCGTTTGTTTTTTATTGATGGAATTGTTGGAGGAGGTTTTTATGGATGGCTTATATGTAAGCAATACTTCCAGCTTTTTCGCGTCTTGGCCAACAAGCTTGGCTAGCTTATTGAGATAGAACCCTTTTCTAATGGGGTTTTGGATACTATTAATATACGGGATAAGTTTTTCGGCGGCGGTAGTCTTGCCAAGAACCGTTTTCAGATCTAAGCCATTTATGCTCTTCTCAAATACAAAATCAAGTGCCGGCATTGCTTTTGAGACAAGTGTTTCCCAGTATTCCGGTTTGTCCCGAACTATCTCATCAGGGTCAAGCCCGTTTGGCAAACTGACAATGCCAAGCTCTGAGTCGACGCTGTTTTCTATCCAAAGGGAGCGAAAAACAGCTTGTTCTCCAGCATTGTCTGAATCAAAGGCAAGCACAATATTCCGAGTAATCTTTTTCAGTTGCGAAACATGGGATTCGCCGATTGCTGTCCCCATAGTAGCGACCGTGTTTTTGTAGCCGAATTGATGCGGAAGAATAACATCCATATATCCTTCAACAATGACGGCTTGACTTTTTTTGGCGATAGCGTTTTTTGCGGCGTGCAGACCGTATAAGACAGAACTTTTATCGAAGATGGGCGTTTGTGGGGAGTTTAAGTATTTAGGGATGGTATCGTCAAGTGTTCGTCCACCAAAGCCAATTATTTGTAAAGTTGAGTTTATGATGGGGAACATTAAGCGATGCCGAAATCGGTCATGTGCCGTTTTGCTTTCGCTTTCGATAGCCAGTCCTGCGGTGATAATTTCTTCTTTGCTGAATCCGCGTTCCAACAAGTATTGTAGCAAGTGATCCCAGGCGTTCGGGCTGTAACCCAGCTTGAACTCTTCCAAAGATGTGGCTGTCAATCCACGCTTCGTCAAGTAAGCTCTTACGTTTTGTGCCTCAGGGGCGTCAAGTAGCAGTCTATGATAGTACTCAGCCGCTATTTGGTTAGCTTGAAACAGACGATCGTGTATTGCGCGTTTATTGCCTGTTTCCTCATAACCAGAAATTTGCACTCCGCATTTCTGCGCTAAGAGTTTGAGAGACTCTCCAAAGCTAATACCATCCTTTTTGGACACAAAAGAAAAAATATCACCGCCAATTCCGCAAGCGCCGAAACAGTGCCAGCGTTGCTGTTCGGGGTAAACAAAGAAGGAACCATGCTTTTCTGAGTGGAACGGGCACAAACCACGATAAGTTTTTCCGGATTTGGTTAGGGGAGTATACTGGCTGATATACTCCACTATATCGATTTTCCCCTTAATTTCTTCAGTGGTTTCCATGTGTTTTTCTACTCGGAGTCCCTTAAATCCCAAGATTACATGCCAAGTTGATGGCGTATTGGTCTGTCATTCCGGCGATAAAATCTACAACCATGCGTTCTATTGTATCATGGGTGTCTTCACGGAAAAGAGGTAATTGCTTTGGATTGTGCACAAGATGCTCAAACAGTCCATGAACAATTTGTTGAGCACGCTGAGCGTCTTGATTCCTTGATTGTGAACGATATACGTTGTCAAACATGAATTTGCGAAGGGCTTCTGTTGCCTGTCCTATCTCTTGACTCATTCGGACAGTAGGGCTTGCCGTCGGCTCAACCAATCCGGATAAAGACCATGAAGATGCTATTATGTCACAAACCATGGTGTTAATGCGTTGACCATGTGTTCTTCCTAGCACCTTTGCCAATGAAGAAGGTATATCGTTTTCCCCCAATAATCCGGCGCGTATTGCATCATTGATATCGTGATTGATGTAGGCTATTGCATCTGATATTTTAACTATCTCTGCCTCATGGGTTGCGCATGCACCGTGTGCGTTGGAGAATATGGCGCTATCATTTTTTGAATGATGAAGAATGCCGTCGCGGACTTCCCATGTCAAATTAAGCCCATGCCCATCTTTTTCAATCTTTTCTACTACTCTGAGGCTTTGTTCGTTGTGTCTGAATCCTTTTGAATAGAGTCGATTGAGAACATCCTCACCGATGTGTCCAAAGGGAGTGTGCCCTAAATCATGTCCTAAGCTAATAGCCTCTGTTAAGTCTTCATTGAGGCAAAGAGCGCGAGCAATAGTGCGGGCAATTTGCGAAACCTCAAGAGTATGGGTTAGTCGTGTTGTGTAGTGATCGCCCGGTGGCGCAATAAACACTTGTGTTTTATGCTTTAGCCTACGAAACGCTTTGGTATGAAGGATACGGTCGCGGTCATGCTGGAATGCAGTACGAACCGAATCCTTTTTTTCTGCTGTTTCTCTGCCGCGGGAGGATTGGCTTTGCGTAGCGAACGGAGAGAGCGAAGTCTCCCTTGTTTCAAGGTAACGACGGATGTTTAGATCTTCAATCATGGTGCCCTACAAAGAAATGCTATCAATCCCAGCTGTCAGAGTGCCATAAACACTCTCCTGAGAACCGGCAAGAAGGTTACAGGACGTAACCACTCTCTTTGCGGTGGTCAGCAAAGAGAGTGGCAATAATATTTACCTTATATGAAGCTTTGACTCGGCGCGCGCAATAATAGCGCGGGTTGCACCTATCATGTCAGGACTGACTGATACGGAAGTAATTCCCCATGAGACAAGCTTTTCAGTTAGTTCCGGATATACAGATGGTGCTTGTCCGCAGATTGAAGAAGTTACGCCCATGGCTTTGGCGGTGGTTATGGCACGCTCAAGAGCAATCATGACTGCCTCGTTGCGCTCGTCAAAGGTATCTGCCAATTTTGAGCTGTCGCGATCGATTCCGAGTGTGAGTTGAGTCAAATCGTTGGAGCCGATTGATATACCGTCGATTCCGGCGGCAAGGAATTTTTCCATGAGGAATATGTTGGAAGGAACTTCAATCATCATCCATAGCTTGAAATCAGCTGATTGTTTCAGCCCGAACTCTTCCATTAGAGACTTGGTTTTAACCAGTTCGTTAACCGTTCTGACGAAAGGTATCATGACGTGCAAATTATTGTATTCTTTTCGCACGCGTTTGATGGCTTCTATTTCCATGCGGAAGCTTTCCTTGTCGGTAATATAACGAGAGGCACCACGATATCCGATCATGGGGTTTTCCTCGGGAAGCTCAAACTCAGCTCCGCCTTGCAGTTCTCGATACTCATTTGTTTTGAAGTCCGTTGTGCGGTAGACAACTGGGCGTGGATGAAACGCTTTGGCAAAAGGCATAATTCCGTCAAAAAGCTTTTGAATGTATTCTTCTTGCCGGTTGTGTTTAATCATAAATAGTGGATGCATGCCGATTTGGCTAACAATAAACTCCGCTCGAAGTAATCCAACCCCGTCAACGTTGCGTGCTGCAATCTTATCTGCCAGTTCTGGTTGAGCTAAGTTAACATAAACACGAGTTTTGGTTTTGATAATATCTTGTACCATTGAGGTGACACTTGGTCCTTGGCTACTACGCGTGACCTTGCCCGAATAAACCTTTCCGTGAGACCCATCAACAGTTATGATCTGTCCGTCTGTAAGCACCCTTGTAGCTTCACCTGTGCCAACAACACATGGTGTACCGAGTTCACGACTGACAATTGCGGCATGCGATGTGCGTCCGCCTCTGTCAGTTACGATTGCCACTGCGCGTTTCATGGCAGGAACAAAGTCCGGAGTGGTCATTTCGGCTATGAGAATATCCCCGTCTTTTACCTGGTCAATATTTGTAGGGTCTAACAAGATTTTTACCGGTCCGGTAGCCAGTCCTGGTGAAGCGGCATCTCCGGCAAGCAAAAAGGGAGCGTCGATTTCCGGTTCAACTGCAAAAGCAGTGTTTATTGTGGTCACAGGGCGTGTTTGCACTATGTATATATTGCCGCCTTCTGCTGCCCATTCTATGTCTTGTGGCCGGTCATAATGCTTCTCAAGCATCTTCGCGATTTCGGCAAGTTTGAGAACTTCAGCGTCGCTGATTTTTTGCTTCTCTCTGGCTCCAGAAAGAGCAACCCAAATATTGGGGGACTCAGCATCTGGATCTGTATTGCGAACAAGCTTTTTGTCTTGCAAGCTAATCTTTCGTGATGAAATAGTCATGCTTTCCTTGTCAATAATAAAAAGGTCTGGAGTTACTTCCCCAGACACTATTCCTTCTCCTAACCCATAAATAGCTTCGATTACAAGCTTATCCGGATCGCTGGTTAGAGGCTCAACGGTGAACATGACTCCTGATGCTTCGGATTCAACCATTCGTTGTACAGGAACGGCAATACCTACCTTCAGATGATCGTAATGCTGTTGGTCACGATAGTAGATAGCGCGTGATTCAAACAGTGATGCCCAGCATTTCTGAACAGACTTAATAACGTTTTCTTTGTTCTCGACGTTCAGAAAAGTACTCTGTTGTCCGGCAAATGAGGCTTCAGGCAAATCCTCGGCGGTTGCTGAAGAGCGAACGGCGACAAGACCGCAACCCATCTTGATATATGCCTCTTCAATGGCTTTCATGGTATCGATAGGCATGGGAGCGCTAAGAATTTCTTGCTTTATCGAGGAAGAGACTTCCTGTAATCTTTTGCTGTCGTTAGTGTCCAGTCCTGCTAAGGCGGAGACTATTTTTGCCGATAGATTATTGGCCTTAATGAAGTCATAGTAAGCATCTGCAGTAACGATGAAACCTGGCGGAACCGGTATTTTTGCCTGAGTCATCTCGCCGAGGTTTGCACCTTTTCCTCCAACGAGAGGAACATCGTTGCTGTTCACCTCGTCAAACCATACAATAGCTTTTCGCTCATTATTCATGAATTTCTCCTCTTGGGGTTGTTTGAAGTGTGCATATTATAGCGAACCAAAAAAGAAAACGCTAGTGGCTTGTGTTGGCTCGTTCTCTTGCGGGGGAGCGAGCATTCCTATTCTGGGCGTCGATGCTTAGCCTAGATGCTTTAACGAGTCTAATTCTTTTTTGAAGCATCGCAATTTTGGTTTCCCGCGGAAATTGATGGATAGTTTGGAAACCCACTAAGTGATTAGTTGGATGCTGAAAGACAACAAGCTTATGAATGTGAGTTAGCTTTAGTTTACACTCAATCGTAGGGGTCTTCTAATTTGACACAACCGCTACTCGGTAGTAGAATGAGGCGCTCATTTAGTTAGTGAGGGATTAGAATGTTTGAAATGACAATTGACAGTCTTCGTGTCGGTATGATGAATCCGAAAGCAGCCCAGCATGGCACGCCGTATGTAGTTTTACTGAAGGAAAAGAACGCAGAACGTTTTCTGCCTATTTTTATTGGTCCTGCGGAGGCAAACGCTATCGCCATAAAATTGCGCGGTGAGCAAGCGCCGCGCCCGATGACTCACGATTTGGTGAGGGCTATTGTCGAATGTGTCGGCGTTACTGTTGATTCGGTGGTTGTAAGCGATTTGCGTAACGATACTTTTTTTGCCAAAGTGGTACTCAATGTTAATGGTGAACAGGTTGAAATTGACTCGCGTCCCTCGGATGCGTTTGCTCTGGCGCTAACTTTTGGTGGCGTTCCCATTTTCGCCGAAAAAGATGTTATGGAAAAGGCAGGGATTTCTTTATCGCATGGTGAGGGAGAGAGTTTTCCTTCGGACAGTCATTACGCAGGTCCTGAAAGCTCTACTGATAGAAAACGTAGCAAGGTTAGCGATGAGGAAATGGGAAAACTATCCGCGTTTAGTGAGTTCCTCAATAGTTTGGATTTAGACGATTTTGGCAAACATAAATCTTGACGTTTCCCAATCCTGAATCCATGGGGCATCTTGGTCTATGAGTACAATTGCAGGTGGTTTTGCATATTTGCATTAAGTTCTTGGGAGTCTCGTCAGTTGCTTGACTTTTCTAAATTGTTTCTGCTATCCTACTTGGCAATTTGAGGTTTTAGTCGGTTTTGGCGAGCATTCTTGGGTGCTTGTCTGTGCCGATGTGGATAATAAAGAAGTTTTCTCTTGCTTGCTCTGTGGTGAGAGAAAGGGGATAGCTAGTGGCTAAGAAAAAAGGCTGTCTTGGGTGTTCGTTGCCGGTCGCGATACTTGTTATCGTCGTCGGCTTGGTGGTAACGTCTGCGGGGGCTTTAGCGGGTCCCTTGGGGAGGGCGTTTAATATTTCTGGCTTCCCGGAGTTTATGACTCTTGACCTTCCCAAGCCTCAATTGCCATCAGATGCAGTATTCCACGTTTTAAGTTTCCCCGTAACCAATACTTTGCTGGCAACGTGGATAACAATTGTCGTTTTGGTAGGTTTGGCTTTGCTTATAACGCGAAAGCCGAAACTGATCCCAAGCCGAGCGCAATCGATTGCCGAAAGTATTCTTGGCTATATTTACAATATGTGCGTGAATACTGCCGGGGAGAAAGATGGTCGTAAGTTTTTTCCTCTGGTAGCTACTATTTTCCTTTTTGTTTTATTCAATGCCTTATTGGCTTTGGTTCCTGGATTTGGCTCAATCATTTTTCACTCAGGAGACCATCACGGGGAGCTTTTGAGAGCGGCAAATACAGACATAAACACACCTCTCGCTCTGGCGTTGGTAACTTTTTGTACCGTAGAATTCATGGGGTTCAAGCGACTGGGCTTGGGGTACTTGAAGAAATTTATCACATGGGGTGAGTTCTGTCGAGCAGTCATCAAGTTGTTCAAGGGCAAGCCCAGCATGTCACTACTTTCTGGTTTTATAATGGGCATTGTTGGTCTTTTGGAGCTTGTTGGGGAGCTTATTCGTATTGTGTCTTTGACCTTCCGGTTATTTGGTAATATGTTGGCCGGTGAAATAGTGTTGTTGGTTATAGCCTATGTTGTTCCGTATTTTGTTCCGTCAGTTTTCTATGGGCTGGAGGCGTTCTTCGCCGTAATTCAAGCCCTAGTATTTAGTGTGTTAACCATTGTTTATATCTCTTTGTCGGTGGCAAGCCATGATGCTGCGGAGCATCACAAAGCTGCTTAATTAATCAAAATATTAGTTTGGTGCGAAAAAAATATAGGAGGATTTGTTTAACATGGAAGCTGAAGCTGCGAAATTTATTGGTGCCAGTTTGGCGATTGCCTTGGGCTCGTTGGGACCTGGAATTGGCTTGGGGCTTATTGGCAACGCTATGCTTAACGGTGTCGCCCGTAATCCTGAGGCACAGGGTCGTATGTTTACCAACATGATTCTTATGGCTGGTCTTACAGAAGCTGTTGCTATTTACGCTTTGGTTATCTCGATTCTGTTGATATTTGTTGCATAGGGATTTATTTACTTTGCACCGGGGAGGAAAAAGTGGACGCATTAGGACTTAATTACCAGCTTTTGATTTCGCAGATATGCGGGTTTGGCTTTTTGTTATTTCTTCTCAGAATGTTTGCCTATAAGCCTATCATGAAGATGATGGACACGAGGGCTTTGAAGATTCAGGAGAGTTTGGAAGCTGGCGAAAGAGCTAAGCAGGAGGCTGTTAATTCGGAAAAAGAAGTTGCCAAGAAGCTTGGCGAAGCTAGTATCGAAGGTCAGAGAATCGTTGAGCAAGCGATGAAAGCGGCTGAGGATGTAAGAAAGCGCTCAGAGATAGATGCTCGAAAGCAGGCGGAGGCGATTGTTGAGAAAGCTCGTGTTGAGATAGCTCACGAGAAGGAAGAGACATTGGCTGAGTTGCGCCGAGAAGTTGCTGATCTTGCTGTGCTTGTTGCTGGTAAGACAATTGGACAGGTGCTTGACAATCGTACGCAGCAGCAGATTATTGACGAGGCGTTGAAAGAAATCACTACTTTTGGCAAATCATAATTATACGATATAGAGAGAATGATTTATGGCTATTGACACGCAAGTAGACGGTCTGGCAAAAGGTCTTTTTGATACTGGAGTTGAAGCAAGGCAACCAAGTAAATTCTTGGGCGAATTGCGCAAGGTTGCTGACTTGACTATGGATCCGGCTGTGATGGCTATGTTGAACAGTAATAGCCCTGTTGCTGAGCGTTTGCGATTGTTTACAGAGCGTGTTGGCGACATGGGTGCAGAGGTGAAAGGCATAGTCGCTTTTCTCTTGGAAAAGAACAGAATTGCTGAATTGCCGTATGTGTCTATAAGGTACCAATCCTTACTCGACGATTACTACTGCGTACAAGGGGCCGAGATTGCTGAGGTTACCACAGCGGTTGCCTTGGATGACGAGTACTTGTTGTCGTTGGGCAAGAAGTTGACCGATATCATGGGGCGCCCTGTAGTTATAAAGCCTTTTGTTGATGCATCAATAGTTGGAGGAATTCGCATTCGAATTGGCGATAAGCTTATAGACGGTAGTTTGCGACGTAAGCTTGATATGCTAGGTAAGGAGTTAGTTTAATGGCAAATTCTAAGAATGATATTATTGCGACTCTAAAGGCCCAAATAGAGCAGTTTGGCTCTGAGGTAAAGGTCGTTGATGTTGGAAATGTTATTTCTATCGGGGATGGCGTGGCGCGTATCAAAGGGTTGTCCGCAGCTAAGTCGAACGAGCTTTTGCAGTTTCCTGGTGATGTTATTGGCATTGCCCTTAATTTGGAAGAGGATAGCGTATCAGCTGTAATTTTGGGAGATGATACCGGTATTAAAGAGGGAGATGAAGTAAGGGCGACCGGCAGGGTGGCTGAGATTCCAGTCGGTAAGGGTCTTATCGGAAGAGTAGTAGACCCATTGGGGAGACCACTTGATGGAAAGGGTGCGGTCAAGTCAACAAACACGCGTCCGCTTGAAAAGATGGCTCCTAATGTTGTCATGCGTCGCTCAGTGTCCACTCCGGTGCAAACAGGTATTAAATGCGTTGACGCTATGATTCCCATTGGTCGCGGACAGCGCGAATTGATTATAGGAGACCGGTCAACCGGAAAGACCGCTTTGGCTTTGGACACTATCATTAATCAAAAGGGCGGAGATTTAATTTGCATATATGTGGCAATTGGGCAGAAAGCCTCTAAAGTCGCTCAAGTTATTGGAAAACTTGAGGAGATGGGGGCAATGGAGCACACCGTTGTGGTTGCCGCCAATGCGGCTGATTCTGTCGCTTTACAGTATCTAGCGCCGTATGCCGGATGCGCTATTGGTGAGGAGTTTATGGAGTCCGGCAAGGATGCTTTGGTTGTTTATGATGATCTGTCCAAGCATGGTTGGGCCTACAGACAAATGTCTTTGTTGTTGCGACGTCCTCCGGGGCGAGAAGCTTATCCTGGGGATGTTTTTTATTTGCACAGCCGCTTGCTTGAGCGCGCCGCCAGGTTAAGTGAAGCGCATGGTGGAGGCTCCTTGACCGCCTTGCCTATCATTGAGACACAGGCAGGTGATGTTTCCGCTTATATTCCGACCAATGTTATTTCCATTACCGATGGGCAGTTGTATTTGGAAACTGATTTGTTCAATGCCGGTATTCGACCTGCTTTGAATGCCGGAACCTCGGTTTCCCGCGTGGGTTCTGCTGCGCAAACAAAGGCTATGAAGAAGGTTGCCGGAAAGCTGAAGTTGGCGATGGCGCAGTATAGAGAGTTAGCTGCTTTCGCGCAGTTTGGTGCCTCAGAGCTTGATAAGTCCACGCAGGCACAGATTGATCGCGGTCGTCGGATTACTGAGATTCTTAAACAGCCGCAGTATGCTCCTATTGCCTTGGAGCAACAGGTTATGATTCTGTATGCTGCCATTAATGGGTTTGTCGATGATGTGCCGGTTACAAGGGTGGGTGATTTTGAAATTGGGTTCCAACGATATATGCAATCGCAACATCCTGAAATTGGAGAGACTATTGCTAGTACTTTGGAACTGAATGAGAAAACTGAGGAAAAGCTTAAAGCTGCAATAGCTGACTTTAAGAGAACGTTTTAGGGCAAGGATTAGATAGTGGCAAATGTTCGTCTTATAAGACGGCGTATCAAGGGAATCCAGAGCATCGCCAAGATTACCAAGGCGATGGAGATGATTGCTGCCTCTAAAATGAGGCGCTCGCAAGAACGTGGGTTGCAAGGTCGTCCGTATACACAGAAAATTACAGAGGTTATCGCCGCTTTGGCTGCGGTAACGCGAGGCAAGGCGTCTCATCCGTTACTGGACGTGCGCCAGCAGAAGAAGATTGCTCTTGTTCACATTGTTCCGGATAGAGGATTGTCGGGAGGTTTGGTTTCTAATCTTAATCGCAAGGCCGCTAGTTTTATGCTTGACAGTGAGGTTCCGACATCGGTTGTTGCTGTCGGTCGCAAAGGCATTGATTTTATGAGACGCAACTCCCAAGAGGTGATTGCCGAGTTTTCTCAATTAGGTGACAAGCCAAACCTACTGGATACTTTGCCGATTTCTCGAATTATTATTGATGATTTCGTAAAAGGAAATGTTGACGCTGTTCATATTTGCTATGCGCATTATGTGAATACTATGGTGCAAACACCTGTTGTTAAACGAATTCTACCTGTTGCCACTCCGGAAATGACTGAAGAAGTGGCCAAGAGTCACCCTGTTTACTTATTTGAACCTAACGCAGAAACGGTGTTGAATGCTTTGCTTCCTCGTTTTGTAGAAATGGGGATATACCATGCCGTGCTTGAAGCGATTGCAAGTGAGCAGTCAGCGCGTATGATTGCCATGAGGAACGCTACTGAAAATGCGAACGAACTTATTGGTGACTTAACACTGGTATATAACAAGGCTCGTCAGGAGTCTATTACTACGGAGTTGTTGGATATTATTGGGGGCGCTGCAGCTCTTACTTAGGAGTTTTTTATGGCTAATGGGAAAGTTGTTCAGGTTATAGGTTCGGTTGTAGACGTTGAGTTTCCGCCAGATAAGTTGCCGGCTTTATTCAGTGCTCTCGAGATAAAGCGAGACGATGGAACTAAGATGGTTCTAGAGGCTCAGGCGCATGTAGGAAAGAATTGGGTGAGATGCCTTTCTTTCTTGCCTACTGACGGACTTGCCAGAGGTGAAGATGTTATAGATACGGGTGAGCCGATTTCTGTTCCGGTTGGAGCTGCTTCTCTGGGCAGAATTTTCAATGTTTTAGGTGAGCCATTAGACAACGAGGGTGAGGTAAAATATGACGCTCGTTGGTCGATTCATCGTAACCCACCTCCGCTTGAGGAGCAAGAGACTACCACCAAAGTGTTGGAGACCGGAATTAAGGTTATTGACCTTATTGCGCCTTTTGCGCGAGGAGGGAAAATTGGTTGCTTTGGGGGTGCGGGGGTTGGAAAGACGGTTGTTATTCAAGAGCTCATACGTGCTATCGCCAGTGAGCACTCGGGATACTCGGTTTTTGCCGGAGTGGGCGAGCGTTCGCGCGAAGGAAATGACCTTTGGCATGAAATGAAGAACTCTGGAGTCATTAACAAAACAGCTTTGGTGTTCGGACAGATGAATGAGCTTCCTGCCGTACGCTTGAGAATTGCTCTTACAGGGCTAACGATGGCGGAGTATTTTAGAGACAATGACCATCAAGATGTGTTGTTATTCATAGATAATATTTATCGCTATACCTTGGCCGGGATGGAGGTGTCAGCTTTGTTGGGTCGCATGCCTTCTGCGGTAGGTTATCAGCCGACATTGGCAACTGAAATGGGACAATTGCAGGAGCGTATTACTTCAACAGGTAAGGGTTCAATTACTTCATTCCAAGCTATTTATGTGCCCGCCGACGACTACACTGATCCAGGTGTTGTAGCGACATTTGGTCATCTAGATGCTAATATCTCGCTGGAGCGATCGTTAGCTGATCAAGCATTGTATCCTGCGGTTGATCCGCTGGCATCAAACTCAAGGATATTAGATCCAAAAGTTGTCGGGGAGGAGCATTATTCTGTAGCGCGCGATGTGCAGAGAGTATTGCAGCGTTACAAGGATCTGCAAGATGTTATTGCCGTATTGGGAATTGAAGAGTTGTCTGAAGAAGATAAGCTCATGGTTGCCCGTGCTCGCAAGATACAGAGGTTTTTGACTCAGCCGTTCTTTGTTTCGGAAGTGTTTACAGGTCGTCCTGGAAAGTATGTTAAGGTTTCTGAGACTGTGCGAGGGTTCAAAGAGATACTGGAGGGAAAGTATGACCAGTACCCAGAGCAGGCTTTCTACATGGTTGGGGTTATCGAGGAAGTTGCTGAGCAAGCCAAGAACCTATAGGTGTTAAAATGGCAAAGATAAGGCTTGATATCGTCACGGCGGAGAAAGTAGTTTTTTCCGATGATGTAGATAGTGTTATAGTCCCTGGAATTGATGGGGAGCTGGGAGTTCTTCCTACGCATGCTCCCTTAATGACTATTATTGCTCCGGGCGAGTTGATAGTACGTCAAGGCGAGACAGAAGTAGATATGGCTGTCTCCGGGGGATTCATTGAGGTTCGGCCTGATAGGGTCATTGTTTTGGCTGATTCGGCTGAACGAGCAGAAGATATTGATATTGCTCGTGCTGAAGAGGCTCGAAAGAGAGCGGAAGAGGCTAAGAGTAATTCTTTGGATCGAAGCCCAGATGAGGCTTTTATCGCTGATGCTGCATTAAAACGAGCGCTAGCGCGCATCAAAGTGGCGCGACGTCGGCGTGAACGACCGATGTAATTAATAATG
>Ga0209737_10001409_pt1 | contig 17344 bp, 15 predicted proteins | sample TergutCu122P3_FD_187284 | JGI IMG/M metagenome (GOLD analysis project Ga0209737, IMG submission 187284) | Cubitermes ugandensis P3 segment gut microbial communities from Kakamega Forest, Kenya - Cu122 P3 (SPAdes) (version 2) | ecosystem: Host-associated > Arthropoda: Insects > Digestive system...
AATTTTCGCAGGCATTTATACCAAGGCTCAGGTTAATTATATCTGCTTTTTCATTTTCGTATAAATATGACAGGATAGCTGTAAATGCCTCTTCGGAAACCTCCAATTGTTCCCCGTATATTTTAATCATTTTAATGTTCGCGAATGGGCAGTTTTTTTGTATTATTTGGCACACACCGGTGCCGTGGCCGATTTCATCTTCGAAATCATTGTTCTTTGTTAATTGTCCATCCCGGTAAAAAAGGCTGTAGCCCGTTACGTGCGCATTTTTTAATGCAGGATGAGCTTTGCGTAGGCCGCTGTCAAGTATTAATATATCCATTATGGGTACCAACCGTTTAGAACAGAAATAATTCTGTTTTGAAGTTCGTCTGCAACTTGTACAGCGTCAGCTTCGCCGCTAAAATATGGCGATATTGTTTCAAATAATGTGAAAATGACACTTAAATAATCATTGTACCGCATAGGATGTTCATTATATATTTTTAATATTTTAATGGCTTTATTGATATTTTCATCTACATCACCGACAATTTCATTTTCTGTATACTTTAGGTTATTTATTTGTCGTATACATTGACTTTTATACAATTGTTCGAAAACCATTTTATTAATTGGCACGTATGGCATATATGGAATATCAATTTCGCCAATATCAATATTGTTTTCGACCGATGTGACGTATTTCAAGAAGTTCCACGCCAAAGTTTTATTTTCAGATGCATTGTTTAAAACAAATCCCGTAAACATTTCTATGTTAATTTCACCATTTCTATTTACAAGTGGAACGAAATTTGAAAATGAGATTGAATTATTTTGCATAATAAATTGTGTATTGAAACAATGTGCTTTCAAGAAAGCATATTGTAAAGCACGTTCTTCCAGTAAATTATCATTGTAAATACTTGCGTTACTTCCACCAAGTCTATTGAAGTAATCTAGTTCTTCTTCGAAATATTTTTTACTATCTTCTAATAACCTTATAAAATTGATATTACTGGATATGTTACAGGTTTTATTGTTAAAGTCAATATAGCTTCCTAAATCACGTACAAGTATGTTTGGCAGGGTAAAGTCTATATCCGGATACCAATCGTCATGATATATCAATTTGTATAAATCCCACAAATCGTCAGTATTTATCGTTTGATGACGGATGTACTGATCCACAACAAAGGGTGGAAGTTCGTTATTAACACCAATCAGCCCATATACAAATGATATTGGAAATACAGGCCAAGCGTTTCTATAGTTGAATGCATCTAATACGTTAACGTAATAATCGCCTATGTCAAAAGCGTAGTCAGTCTCTATTAATTTTTTATAATTAACAATATTGCCATTATCCATTAATTTATTATAGTCAAGGTAAGTGGCATCCACTAAGTCATCCAAGCTACCGCTTTCAATTTGAATATTGATAGCAGAAATAAATTTGTTGTAATCATCATATTCCGTTATTTTAATATCTATATCAGGATATTTTTCTTTATAACGTTCAACTTGTCTTTTAAAAATTTCATCATCGTTTTTTGTAGTAATTTTAGTTATTTTCAGTGATTTACCCATCTCTTGCTTCTCCTCTTCTCTTAGAAGTTCGGTAACATCGACTGTATTGTTTTCTGTTTTAATCACTTCTTTACACGAACATAAAAAGATTAAGCACAAAATTATCACATAAATTACATTTTTCATAAAAATCCCCTTAATACTAAAATAGTGACTATGACATATATTTATTGTCATGAAATCAAAACTTTTAATTTTAGCGGGTAAAACAACTGATTTTGTGCTTTACCCGCTGCAGAGTGTACGATATACTAATTACATTTCATTACGTTAATTACGCAACCACATCCAGCAGTGTTTGTAACTACGCAACCACAATTATTGCTATTAGTGTTACCACAGCTACCATTACCACCACTGCAAGTCTCATCAACATATGCATTTACTTTAAAGTAAATGACTATGCCATTCACATTCTTTCTTAGCTTTTTCTTCATTTTGCGCTCACTCCTTTCTCACAATGGATATTATAACAGTGTATGTACAATTTTTATGGGCCGTCTTTATTGACACTGTTATACATCACACCTAATAATATATAAAACTAAAAAACGCTGCATTTACGTTTTTTAATTTATATAACGCATTTAAGTACATTTAAGAACGTTACATTTAGCATTTATGATTGCGCCGCCACAACTTTCATTGGTATACGCAGTTACTTTATAAACTACAGACATACTAGACGTGTTCTTTTTTAACCTTTTCTTCATATATTGATCCTCCTTTCCTCTAATAATTGATTATAGCCTCGCCTTTATGTAGGGCTCATTAATAATGGCGATTCTATATCTTTCGCATAGAAATTTTTGTATATATAAACGTAAATAGTTATTCTTATATTTACGTATTATATAGCAATTTTATTTGTTAATTGTTTATTGATGGGGCGCAATTCTTCAATGATGCTACAAAAAGCATTTATGGAAGTAAAATTATCATACAGCAATAACTCAGGCGGGATCTCGATTTGAAAAACGTTCTCCACTGCAATTACTGTAGAGATAAATGCCATGGAATCCGTAATATATTCTCTCAAATCGGTGTCAACTTCATCTTGTTCAATATAAATTCCACAATCTTCTAGGCAATCTATTAATCGCCTTTTGATTTCCTCTTTATCCATATACATGCTTAATTACCTACCCAACCAGCGCAAATGGCGTATTTTTATCAAGTAGCCTTAATGTTACATCAAGATATTCTTTTTCATATGGACAAGAACCTGCCGTGCCATAGACAACTTTCGCAGGACATGCATAACGTTGACAAGCAGGTAAAAAAAAGCAATTAGAACATTGAGGGTTATCAATACACCCTGTTAGCCATTGTGCGTGTTTATACTTATCTATATCAAAGTCTCCACTCGGTATAAGGGTTCCGATTTTATTGTTATCCATGTCCTCTAAATGACATGTACATTTTCTCAAATTACCTTCAGAATCAATAACAATGCTGTTTTTTTTACCGGCGTAGCACGCTGAACCCCCTATGGAAAGAAAACTTTGATAATTAGTGTTCAACATTTCTTCTGAATTGATTAAAAATTCCATCATGTCGCTAATTCCCCTAGTATCGATAAAATTTTCACGGATATTATCTGTCAATTCGCCTCCTAAATCGCCCGCGGGACGGAAGAAAAATCTAAACCGTTCATCATCACCGAAAACATTATTGACAAAATCAAGATATTCTTTTATGTTATCGAATATTTCCTTAGTAATATTTGTTCGTATTATAATAGAAAATCTACCGGTCTTTATTTCTTGCTTTATTGACAGAAGGTTGTTAATTACTCTATCAAAAGTTTCTCCCCCTCCTGCCAGTGGTTTTTGTCGGTTGTGCGTTTCTCTTGTACCATCAATTGTAATCTGGTAATTAAGTACGTTGAAATTCAGTAATGTTTTAAACACTGGTAAACTTAATAGGTATCCATTAGTAGTCATATCAGAAAAATAAAAACGCCGTTGCTTTTTGCATATATCCATAAATACCTGTGATAAATTTTTTATCACATCCATCGCAATTAATGGTTCGCCTCCAAACCAACTTACTCTTAATTTATTGAAGTAATGTATATTTTTCCGCACATATTTTATCAATGCGTTTTGTGTCTCTAGGCTCATCTTCCCACGCTGGAAGGATTCGTAGCAGTACACGCAACGATAGTTGCATTGTTCCGTCGGAAGGATTATCAAATCCATGCTGTTTGAATCTCTGTTTATTAAACTCATTTTTATTGCTTCATCTTGCTCCTCAGGCACTAAAAACCCTAATTTTACCATCTTGATGTACAGGTCAGTTAAAGATTCGTCTACGATTTCTGGCTTTTCAGACAGCCAATAACGTACAGTATCTGCGTTACCAACATTTATCTTGCCCAAGCTTCCCGTGAATGTATTGTAGATAAGAAGCTCACCTTGTCTATTCTCTGTGAAATAGTTATACATAGATGGCTTATTGATGGATATCATCCCCCTTCTCTTTTACATTTGTTCGTTACAAAAACATTGTACGATATATTTTAATAACAAACGTCGACTGTTCTTCAATTGTTAGTAAAAGAACCTATATTTCATTTAATATCTGTTTAGGAACAAAAACAGGACTATTAGGTTATGCGGATAGAATCCATCATTTTTTTAAGAATGGAATTTTCGTGCAACGCATGTTCCTGCAAATAGGCATGAACACTTGGCAACAGCTTAGTATCCCTGGACATATTGAATTTCAGAACAAGGTTTCTTAAAAACAAATATTTATATGCGATATCTTCATAGGATTTTAAAAAATATTCACCATCGGTGATCAAATTTCTATCGAACATATATTTAATACGATTAATCATTATCGTTTTATGATCCCACAATAAGTGAAATACTCTTATGTCTAAAGGCTTTCTCTTGTTTTTTTGTATAATGCTTATTAAATTTTTAATTGCATCATATCCAAATATAAGTGGCTCGGATGATTCAACTTTCATAGTACATATTGAATTTAGGTAGTTATTTATTCCTGTTTTTATAACTCTTGGGTCAATGTCATAACCGTGAACCATATCTTCTACGCTAAGCTTCCTGAACACATGTATTTTTCCGGTATAAACAGTAGGTACTTCGATATTCCAATAGGCATTTTCAAGATCATCGAAAAAAATCTTTATGTGAACAAATTTCCCGTTATTAAGGTTATTGCAACAATATACGATGTTTTCAGTTATGTCGTATCCGTATATAAACATTCCGTGGACTAAATGATCATTTTGGTATTGATTTGCATCGGGTATGTAATATTTATCCACATATAGACCCACGTACGAATTTAAATCTATTGAATCAATAATTAATTTCTTTAGAGAAATGCCCCAGTTATGCAAAAATTCCCTAGGTATCATATGGTTGAACATAAATGGGCAGGTGTATTGTTCCCAGTAAGAATTATCGAAAAAATAATTCTCAGTAGTTTTTATGCAAAATATGCTAAGATAATTGTTGTAGACCCAACACATTCCATTTTCATCATCTGCTATTGCGGACGTAATGCCGCCGCCGTATGTATTTATCGTCGTTGAAGGTTTACCCATAAATAGTATTTTTTGATGATTCATTATTGGTACGCCATCCTCTTGTAACGATTTTTAATTACCAAACATAGTCAATCAATATTTCGTAACTTGTATCCGGCTTTATTTTAAATTTAAATTTATCAACTAAAATATGTACAGGTGACTGACAATGTCTGCTTCCGTCTGACGACAGTTCATAAGCCTTCGCATCTGAACTCTTATTAAATATAGTTAAGCTATTATCTGAATCGTCATAAAGGATTGGGTTCCCTGTAATATCGCGCATTGAATATTCTCTATTTACTTTTTTACCTTTATCGTTAACAATAATTAAAAAATGTACTGATGTAAATATTGACCTTCCATCAAGGGTGCAAACGTAAATATTTATTGATTCGTTTTGGTAGGCAAACTGTATGCCATTAATTATGCTAATATGCTCTGCTAATGTTTTTTGGACTGGTGAATTAAACATAAACAGATCCTTTCGTTCATGTATTATTTGATATATGAAGAATACCATATTACTAAACAGCAAAAATTAACCGTGCCATAACACTTAAAAAAACACCTTATACTTCGCTATTTCTTTATTCGCGTATAAAATGCTCCTATTTAGGTACTTGCAATTTTTTTAGATCGTCTACCTTATCCGTTTTTTCCCACGGAAGCTCGCAATCCGTCCTGCCAAAGTGGCCGTAGGCTGCTGTTTGCGAGTAAATAGGCCTTCGGAGGCCGAGGTGTTTTATTATGGCGGCGGGGCGCAGGTCGAAATGCCCGCAGACCAGTTCCGCAATGCGTGCGTCTGGGACGATACCCGTCCCATGCGTGTTGACAAACACGGAAACCGGGCGCGCGACGCCGATTGCGTAAGCAACCTCTATCTCGCAGCGTCTCGCCAAGCCGGCCGCAACAATGTTCTTGGCGATGTAGCGTGCCATGTACGCCGCCGACCGGTCCACCTTAGTCGGATCCTTGCCTGAAAAGCTTCCGCCGCCATGGCATGCGTATCCGCCATATGTATCCACGATAATCTTACGCCCGGTAAGCCCGCTGTCGCACTGGGGCCCGCCTATGACAAAACGGCCGGTTGGGTTGATAAAATATTCCGTATTATCGTCCAGCAATTGCGCCGGTATGGCGTTTTTAATTACGAGATCCATTACACCTTCTTGAATGGAATCTTGCGTCACATCGTCGACGTGCTGGGTGGAAATAACCACCGCCGTCACGCGGCGCGGGTTATTGTCCTCGTCGTATTCGACCGTGACCTGGGATTTGCCGTCGGGCCGGAGATAGGGCATCATCCCATTTTTACGGACCTCCGACAGGCGACGGGCCAGGCGGTGCGCCAACGAAATTGGAAGCGGCATAAGCTCTTCCGTTTCGTCGCAGGCATATCCAAACATCATGCCCTGGTCCCCTGCGCCAATTTGATCCACCTCAGGCGGGTTCGGATTTGACGGTGATGGCTGTCGCCCCGTCCCCCGCACTTCCAATGCCGTATCTACGCCCATGGCTATGTCCGGGGACTGGCCTTTTAAAGACATCAGCACCGCGCAGGAATCTGCATCAAATCCAAGCTTGCCGTTGGAGTAGCCGATTGACCGGATGGTATCCCGCACGATTTTTTCAATGTCCACGTAACATTCCGTGGTGATTTCGCCCACCACCATCACCATGCCGGTGGTGGCGATCACTTCGCATGCAACCCTCGACATGGGGTCTTTTTCAAGCATCGCATCCAAAATGGCGTCCGCAATTTGGTCGCAAAGCTTGTCGGGATGGCCCTCCGTTACCGATTCCGATGTAAATAGGCGCATGCTTTTCCCTCCTTAGGAAAGTGAAGTATACACAGTATCTCCCATGCCTTGCACGCGCAGTTAAATCCTTCGTAAAAGAAATAATATAAAGCTTTGGATTTATATTTTCTTTTTTTAGGAACAAAACCTGTTTATTTAAGCACGAAAAATAAAAAAACATCGAATGGCGGTGTATGTGCATTGATTATAAAAAAATACACTACTGCCCAGCCCGCATTAAACCCGGCAATCCCAGACGCGCCAGCACCCCCGCGGGTATTTCTTTAAACATTAAACCCGCGCCGCGGAGGACATTTGCGCATTCGTTCTGTGCTAGCCTTTCCCAGCCCTTTTTACAACGGTTATCTATCGCTTCGCTTAGCTTGGCGTACAAAATGCCCGTGTAAAGCTCTATAACCGTGATAAACACACCATTTTCGCTCAAATATTTCCTTAAGAACGCTTCTATCTGGACGCCTTCGCCAAGCGTATTCGTTACGATCCCTAAGTCCCATGACGGGTTGCCATAAAAAAGCCTGTCCGGGTTTTTCCCCTCTTCTTGCTGGTTCCATAGGTTCACATATGGCTTTGGTAAATTGCTGGTAACTTGCTCCAGGATGCAATCCATTTTTACAAGCGCTTTTTCGATCTCTTCGTGAAACGGCATAAGCGCCCGGCTTTTCGTGTTCAGGTATTGCCCATTCAAAAGCGTGGCGCACCGCAGGTCGAGCGTCAATGGACGGCTGTGTAAGCTGGCCAGCTGCGCCCCTATTTTTTTTGCATCTTTATCCCGTATCAAGGAACCAATACCTTTCTCCACTATATCACCGCCCTTTTTAGCGGAAACTATCTGGTGTTTAACAACTGGTCAAATCATATTGTATAAAAACACATCACCACAGATGGCAGAAAGGCGTGAATAAACAATCTGCAAACTTAAAATGTGCCCTGCGACAAATAAGGCACCTATAATGCCCTGTTCAAGAACAAAAACCATGCGTTTACGAATCGGTAATGAAATTCCACGCCTTTGGTGGTACAATGTAGGCACTAAAATAGATAGGTGATCCGTATGCGCATTGCCGTTTGCGATGACGAAGCCGCGCAGGTCCAAGGAAACATCGATTTGATAAAAAAATGGGCCGCGAAAAACCAAGTCGACATAAACATAGACACGTTTTCCAGCTCCGAGGAGTTTTTGTTCCGCTGGTCAGAAGGCCAGCCGTATGATTTGGCCATCTTTGACATTAAGATGCGTAAAATGACCGGCATGGACCTGGCCAAAACCATCCGGAAAACGGATAAAGACTTACAGATTGTTTTTATTACCGGTGTCGTGGAGCATGTCTTTGAAGGGTACGACGTATCGGCGCTTAACTATCTGACCAAACCATTTAAGCCTGGCCTATTCGCCAGCACGTTGGACAAGGCTTACGCCCTATACAAACAAAAGGAAGTAGGAGCCCTGATGGTATCCCAAGAAGGCCGCCTGGTCCGCGTGCCGTATAATGAGATTCTATACCTCGAAATCCGCGGGCACTATTTTGACATATACACGCGCTCCATGGGGAACTTCCGAATGAAAAAACAGATGGACGACATGATCAAGCTTTTAGACCCGCAGTTGTTTGTCCGGTGCCACCGTTCTTTCATTGTCAACGTGTCCCATATCTCAAGCCTGGCCCACCAGGAGATCAAGCTTAAAACAGGACAGGTTGTCCCCTTTACGCAAGCCAACGTCCAGCCGGTTACCCAATTGTTTTTAGCGTACCACTATCAGCACAATGCCTCGCTCCTGTGATACATAACCGGAGGGAATACATGATTGCCCGCCTAATTAATGGATTTGTTTCTTTTATGATTATCAGAGGGGTTATTCCCGACACGGAGGATCAACGGGAAATTTATAGCTATGGGCTCGAATTGCAGATTTATTACGCCATACACGCGGCCGTCTTGCTTTCCATCGGCCTCGTGTTCGGGAGAGCCTTCGAAATGGAACTCTTACTGTTCCTGTTTGGGCTGATACAGTCCAACGGCGGCGGGTATCACGCCAATACCCATGGGAAATGCCTTACCTTGATGGTTATGGGCGCGTTGTTGTTCCTGGCGCTGTTTCCCTTGTACCAACGCAGCGTGCCGTTGCAAATTATGTCGGTATTGGTTGGCTTAATGGCCGTCGTATGCCTGGCGCCCATTGCGCACAAAAACCATCCGCTCAACCCGGAAAAATCCAAAGCCATGGGCAAGAAGGCCAAGTATTTGGCCTGCGGGATTTCTTTATTATGGTGCGTCCTCTCGTTTTTATCGGTGTTTCCATCCGCTCAGGCGGTAATATCCATTACCATGGCTTTTTCCTGCGCTTCGATGGTGTCCGCTTGGGTAAAGAAGCATGTAAAAGGCAAGGTGTCACTCGGTGAGACCTAAGAAATGTTGGTTGCTGTTTTCCTTCGTGGTTAATTTTATGGCGTGTATCAAATCCAGTGGACAAATGTACATGCATACTGTTATCAGTATGTGTTGTGCTTTATCCTATGTACAGGCACATCACACAGCTTGACACTCCCGTTCAAGTTCCTTAATACATTCATAAATAAGCCCCACGCTGAACGGGTCGGTATACCGCGGCAAGCTCCCCATTATACGTTCCCAATCCGCATCCGTACGCGGGTGGGCGTTCTCCATAATAAAATTATACGCCTGTGTGAAGCATTCCCTTATCTGTTTTTGGTACTCCGTTGGCTCTCGTCCGCCCGTTTCTTCCCATGGGCATTTATAAAGCGTATCGCAGGGGTAAAGGTGAAGAAAAATTTGACATAGTTATTCAAAGTGGCTTTCACAGGTTTTGTTTTGACTATCCGGAAATTGTTGATTTAACTCAAGTAAAAATAAATATAACCGTTGTATCATCGCTCCGGTCTATAATTTATACAAAAAGATATGAATAAATCATATAAATTCTTAATTGACATAATTAGTCATGAAATCTATACTTAGATTAACACGTTTATAACTTTTAGGCTCTGTCCGCTTACGCTACAAGCCAAGGGTAAATGTGTAAAGCACATTGAAAATTGAATAACGTATGCGGTTCTGACGGTCAACCATCCGTCGGGTAAAACGTTATATGTCGCGCTTGTGCGTTAAACAAGTAGTCCGCGATGATTTAATCCAGCGGATAGAGGGTTACAGTAACCCTGTTTCAGTAGCGGTTCGTTGAATCGTGAGGAACGAATATTTCATATGAAACATTTATATGTTTTGAATGTTTTCATATAATTTAATACTGTAACGCATCCCCCGTATTCCGTATTTCATTCATTAAATGTATTACATTAAATAAGGTAGTATACATTACGTATACGTATTGATTATATCATGTATACATATAATTTAAATAATTAATTAATGTAATACATGAAATGAGATTTGAGAATAGGAAGCACATTAAAGGTTTAACGGTTCGATGCAACGTACGCGGTTGTACCCGCGTGAGCCCAATCGAAGGGGAATACGTCCTTCAAAGTTCTTGTCCTATCAGGCTTTTCAAATAGCCAAACCGGCTTTTCCTTGGGCTTTTCTTGTCCTGCCTCAACATCTCGTTGTACCGGTCGTTGAGGTAGTGGTAAAGCTGCCTATCGTCGTAAATTAATTGCGGTTCCCGGTCCCGCACCTTGTTAAACAAAACAATGATTTCCTCCCTCGAGAATTCGTCGTTGCAAGCTTCCCCGAATAAACGCAAGCGCTCGTTAAACCGTTTCGTCGGCTCATCCTCGCAGTCGTCTTCCGGGCGCTCAAACCCTTCCAGTTTCTCCTCCAAGATGGGTTGCATCTGCTCCAACAGGTAATCGTCAAAGGTGAGCTTCCGCACGTAGTTGTCGTTCTTTTCTATGTAGAACTTTATTTTGTTAATTTTCCCGCCCTTTCCCCTTTTCCCCGTTACCTCCCAGGTGAATTTTATGTCGGTGTAGTTCGCCAGCGCTTCCTGCGAGGCGTCCAAAACCCGCACTTTGAAATTTTGCCAAAGTGAATACTCTCCTGGCTTTAACCCAAGCAGTTCACGCAAATCGGTTACCTTTACTTCCCTTGCGCCCGCAAATTCGTACTGCTTCAATATCTCGTACATCCGCTGCTGGTTGGGGCTTGTAAGCTGCAGCGCGTTCCAAAGCTGGTATTTGAAATAGTACCTTTGCAGGTCGAACATAAGCTTTACAACGTCATCGTGGCAATCGATGGTGACGAGCCATTCCCCTTCGTCATTTTTGTAGAACCTGAATCGCTTGAAAATCTGGCACTTCATAAACCCCCTAAGCCCATCGCTGCTGTATTCGCCTGTCTTATCCCAGTACGTGACGGTCAGACCCAGCAGGTCATCGGCGGTCTTCATCAGCCGCGTCGTGTTAAGCTGCTTAAACTGCATGATTTTTGCGTATTCCTCAAGCTTGAACGTGACCTCGCGGCTCCCTATATTCATAGGGTTTATTTTGCTCAGATAAATCGTGAACAGCCGGATTTGGGAGATCGTCATCCGGTTGTTGCGCACCTCGTTTAAAGCATTGCTTTTGCTGACCCAGTTATTGGGCGCTAGTTCGTGGCTTTTTTGTTTTTTGATTGCCATGGAATCACCTCCCAGCAATAATACCTATATAAAATACATCTGTCAATATTGTATTGAAGTTCATTCCGCAATGTAGGCAAGTTCGATTCGGTTGCCATATTATAGCCTCTATTTGACATTACGTTAAATATGACTACAACTATCTAATATGTATTGAAGTTCGTTCCACGATGTTGCTAAGTTCATTCCGCAATGTATTGAAGTTCGTTCCGCAATGTATTGAAGTTCATTCCGCAATGTATTGAAGTTCATTCCGCAATGTAGTGAAGTTCGTTCCGCAATGTAGTGAAGTTCGTCCCAGAAACCGCGCAAATACGGCATTCCCGGCAGCCGAAAACAGGTTTTAAAACAAGATTTACAACACGTGTAATCAAACAAACAAACAAGACGCGCGCGCGAGGGAAGGTTCGTTGGTTTGTTTGAAAAAGAAACAATAAAAAAGGCCAAGTCAAAACCCTCAAGCCTGAAACCATCCGACTAAAATATTTCATCACGCGACCGATCGGCGGCGCACTCGAGAGTCACGCACGCCTCCTCGGAGGGCAAACTTACCCTATTCACCGCGAGTAAAACATTCTGCATCCAAAAACACCGGAAGAAAAACCCAATTACCCGTAACGTACCCTCACAACCTTAGCGCGCTCTCGTTTAAAGGCATTAATAAGGCGATGCGTTTTCCCTCACTGAAGAAAATGCATCGCCTTTACATAACGCGCCCGTATATGCACGTAACAGCGCAGGGCTGCGTACCCGAGCGAATAGAAATCGGATCCTCTCCGTGCTTCCGCTTGGGTTTATACCCTACGGGTCGGTTGTGACAGGGTATTGGCCGAGTAGATGCAATACACCAATACGATAATACCTGTACCTATGCCTGTTTTGTCTTAACGGACGGCTTTTTGGTAAGCTCGTCTAGCAGGGATTTTACCCTGTCCTCGTATTCCTTCACGCTCGATGCGTACTGCTTTTGCTGCTCGTTCATTTCATGCCTGAGGTTCTTTTCAAGCTCGATAATTTCACGGTCTTTTTCCAGCATCTTTTTTTCGTATGCGCTTATTTCTACATTGTGCCGTGCCTGTTGTCCGTCCATCTCATCCCTGTTGGTTTTTTTTAGTTCCATAAGCGCTTTTTCTTTTTCGACTTCGCATTGTTCAATCTTCTGCGCTTGTTCTTTTGCCGTCGCCTTCAGTGCATCTATCTCTTTTATTGCAGAGGATGCACTCGCGATAACTTTGTTTTGCCGATCGACCTCCGATTCCAGTTTGTAAATCTTGTCTCGGTATTCCTCTATGAGCGCCGCCTTATCATTCAAGCTTCCTTCAAGCCCCTTGATACGCTCCCGCATTTCGTCCAGTTCTTGTTCCGCGTTTTTATGATCTACACTAAGGTCGTCTATCACATTTTTAAGCTTCTCGTTTTCTTCACTGATCGCTTTCATCCTTTCATCGATCACCTGCCTGTGAGCTTCGGCTTGCTCCCTGGCTTTTTCCTGGCTGGCCATGATGCTTTCCCCGGCGCCGATCAGTATCTTACATACCCGGTTGGCCATGTCTGTAACGGCTGTGACGGCGCCTTCCAGCGTAGGCACTCTGGCGCCCGTTTCCTGGGCCGCATAAAGGGTCAGCAGGGACGTTAAGAACTCGCCTTGGTTCCGGAAGTCGCCGGACTCGGCAAAGGCCTTGAATCTCGATTGTATTTCTTCGTTGACGCGAACCGTTAATATGTCTCCCATTTTTTTAATCTCCTTTTATGTAATACATTAAACAATGTATTAAACTGTATGTATACATTATAGTATCAATATGTATACGCAATGTATCTGCCTATATTTAGTGTAATACATGTAATAATATTTGTCAATATAAATTTTTTATTAAACGGAATTTCAACCCCAATGCGTTATGTTTCGCAAGTGTCAAGGCCGCGCAGCGCCGTAGGGCAGAATTTACACGTACTAGGATACAGAGGCTTCCAATTTGTCGCGTCAGCTTTATCTGCACAAACCCGGGGGCGCACGGCGCACAATAGAAAGGGGCGTGCGGGTGGTTTTCCCGTATGCCCCTTTAACCCCTTTTTCTTTTTCTACTCATCGCCTTGGCTGTTGCTGTTTCCTTTGCCTTTTTGTTTGGGAACTTGTTCAACCGGCGGTACTGGTACTTTTTCGTCTTGGGTCGGTAATGAATCCTCGGGCTTAGAAAAATACTCCGTTAATAATTCGGTGACTAGGTAGTTAAAACTTGTTCCAGGTCTCGATATAAATTCTGCGACGCTTCCGTGCAGCACAGAGTCTTTGCGTATGCGGATGATATATTGTGTGTACGCTTTTTTATTATATTTTGACTTCGATTCGGTTGACGTTTTTCCGCCCATGGAAACACCCCGTTCAATAACGTAGCATACTGATATTAGTATGTCAATAATGTAAATAACTCGTAAATACTGGTGAGCGGTCAAAGTAAACGCAACCTTTGACAGGCTAAAGTAAAAGAGGGACCGAATCACAGGACATAAGCGCGTAACCGTCCCTCGCGGCCATACCCTGTCACAACCGACCCGTAGGGTATAAACCCAAGCGGAAGCGCGGAGAGGATCCAATTTAATTTCGCCCGGGTACGCAGCCCTGCGCGGTTACGTGCATGGCCGGGCGCGTTATGTAAAGGCGGTGTGTTTTCTGCAGTGAGGAGAAAAACGCATCGCCTTATTAATGCCTTTAAACAAAAGCTTGCAAAGCTGATGAAGGCACATTACGGATATTGGGTTTTTCTTTCGGCGTGGAGGATTGCTGCATATTTTACTCACGGTGAGTAGCGTAAGGTTGCCCTTCGAGGCGGCGTGCGTGGGGGCTGCGACTTGAATTGTAGTGTAAAACCTGCGTAGTAGCACGGACACCACTATAAGCCCGACGGGAGACGCAGGAAGGAGGTGAATAACGTCATTCCCGTGGGTAATTGATACGATTGGAGGCGGCACGGAAGCCAAATATTCCGTGTATCCGACCTCGACTAATACTCCTGCCGGCTATGCAGTAATGTATGGTCGCGAAGCATAGGTGAAGACGGGGACACTGCCGGTAACGGTACACCCCGGGTTCCGCCATATACGGATAGAAATTTCCTTACTTGTACGCTTCGTAACGCACGTTGTCCTACCCGTCCTACAGTAATGTTCGGGGGGACATAACAATGAGCTTACCTCACACAATATCCTCCTGTTGTTATGGGGAATGGCGTTATGGCCGCCATAGAGTACGCGAGAAACGTACCGGGTAACACCCAAGCTCACGGAGTACAGGGAAGTCCTACGTATGGTATTAAGGCAGTCGTATCGATACAAGCGAACTGCCCGGCGTTTAGCAGTAACCGGGGACGGCCCGCACCGAAAGGGTAAGGCCAGAAAGGTTACGAATGGGTAGTCACCGGGGCCGTAGTAGCGAAGATACCCTGTCAAGAAACAGGGAGTAGCCAAGGGCCTTAGTCTTATTTTGAACGATAAGACAATATTTCCAATTCGCCACCATTAGACGCAAGAGACTATTCATTACGGAAATGGGGCGAGAACAGCCTATGAGTACTAATAATGTTTACTATGTGGATATGGAAAAACGATTCAATGACTTTAAAAATGGAACCACCGACATGCGAATGCTTCACCCAATGGTCTACGATGAAAACAATGTCGCGCTTGCGGTGCGCCAATTGAGCAAAAGCCCCGGAAGGATGGCTTTGGGTCCCGATGAAACCAATTATGAAACACTATCGGGTTATTCAATCGTACAACTTGCGGCGATAGTCAAAGACCGCTTGTTCAGCAAGACCATGGATTATGTACGGCGGACATATATCCCAAAAGGCAACAGGAAAGACGGGAAAATGCGGCCGCTGGGCATATGCTCCGTATGGGACAAGCTGGTGGAGAAATGCATCCAACTGGTTCTGGAGCCATACTGCGAAACCAAATTCGTCAAGAGTTCCTTCGGTTTCCGGGAACAGGTCAGCACGCACAATGCGCTGGCCAAGGTCAAAAACCAATGCCAGACGATGCCCTATGTACTATCCATCGACCTCAAGGATTACTTCGGGACGATAAACCCCGACGTAGCTTACCGGGAACTTTGGCACATAGGCATCAAAGATCAAGTGATCCTCAACTATATTTATCGTTATATCAAAAAAGGGTATTACGAGGATTCTTGCAAGGTTGAAGAACCCCAGGGAACCGCCCAAGGCTCGAATTTGGGACCATTAATCAGTAACGTATACCTGCATCGGTTTGATGTCTGGTTGCGCGACCAGGGCGACTGCTGGCATGATACAGACGTAGCAAAGTTTCACAATTCAAAAAATAGAAGACGTAACCTCGGACAAACCGGTTTAAAAATCGGTGTCCATGTACGCTACGCCGACGACATCCTGGTCCTATGTAAGGACATCGATGACGCGGAACGGTTCAGGTATAGCATAGCCAATTACCTGACTAAAAATATGCGGCTCCAAATCAACGAGGAAAAGACGAAGATCTATGATCTGACCCGCGAAAAGATGAAATACCTTGGATATGATTTCTCTGCTTTTACACCAAGGAATAACGACGGCCAAAAGAATGTACTTAAGGTTTCCAATACTTTACCAAGTGCCAAAGCAGATGAAATCGCCGAGGAATGCAGGGTTCTTCTCAGAAAAATACGAAGAAATCCCTGTCTTAAGACTTTCAGCGACTGGAATGCCTACGTGGTAGGAATCCACAACTACTATCGGGGCATGACACACTTTTACCAAAGCTTTCAACAATTAGGCTGGCGGATTAAAAAGTTGTTTTATCACACAATGGAGAAAAGAGCTAAGCTTACCAATGAGCAGACTAACAAAAATAACTTCCTGAATGGGAAATATAGTTCTTGGGGAAAAGAAAAATACTACTGCTACATGGGGTTACCAGTCATCGAAATCGGTTGGGCTAATTGGGATAAAAATCTTATATCGTGTGAAAAAGGCACGGTTTTAAGGAATAATCCTTATGATTATGGCAAAAAGAAGCACAAACCCGGTGTGACAATGGAAATGATAAACTACCTTGTAAACACCTCCAAATATATCAAAAACAGTAGACTTGCCATGTTCAGAATCAGTAAATACAGTTCCGTCAAGGGAATCAGTTACCTATCCGGTGTTTTTGTACCTGTTAACGAATATGACTGTCATCATATCATACCTGTAGAAAAGGGTGGTACACATGATTTTGGAAACTTATGTGTCTTATCGGAAACGGAACATATGATTCTACATAGCAAAAACCCTGAACTGCTTTACGAAATATACCCCAATCGGCGAAAAAGGATTAAAACACTCATTGACGCCCTATAAATCGGTGCAATGTAAATATGCTTGTACTTCATTGAGAGTGGGATATTCCCGGAAAGAACATCCCACCACAAAGTAAGAGGGTACGCCGGATGCGTTAAAAGGCGCCTGTCCGGTGTGGGTCGGGGGAAAAGGCCGAGGATATTTTCCGGGCCGGAGCCTTACCTATCGACATGCCCGCGCGTGCCGCCGATCGGCCGCGTGATGAAATATTTTAAGCTGATGATGTCAGGCCTGAAGGTTTTGCTTCGCGCCGTGCGCGTTGGTTTTGACTTTAACCATCCCCTTTACGGTACAGAGCCCGCCACGCTTGCGCCGGTAGTGGAGCGCTAAATGCGCGTCCCGCAATCACCTTTTGTAACTGTTTCAGGATGAGTGACGATAATGGTTTTGCAAATCACTGCACGATGGCATGAAGGGCCACGTAGAGCCC